>TARA_R110001583_G_scaffold90137_3_pt1 | contig 66061 bp, 55 predicted proteins | sample TARA_R110001583 | Tara Oceans TARA_R110001583 (sample SAMEA4398432) | marine metagenome | biome: Polar Biome; feature: [MES] marine water layer (ENVO:01000295) within the mesopelagic zone...; material: water (ENVO:00002006), including particulate matter (ENVO:01000060) such as...... | reverse complement strand
TAAAATCAAAATAGCGAACAATCAATTAAAAAAAGCCTCTTTTAAAGGGGCTTTTTTGATTCTTTTACTCGCAGTAGTAAGAACATTCCAATTAAAAAGAAAAGTCCCAAAAATATAATTGAACTTCTCATGCTACCCGTTAATTGAGCTACAATACCATAAAGTAAGGTACCAATGATTATTCCAATCTTTTCAGCAACATCATAGAAGCTAAAAAAAGAGGTTGTATCGGTAGTCTCAGGCAAAAATTTTGAATATGTTGATCTTGATAGTGCTTGAATACCGCCCATCACCAAACCAACACAACCTGCGGCAATATAAAAATCGGTAGGTGTGACTACAAAATAAGCATAAATACAAATACAGACCCAAAGGGCATTTACCACAATCAAAGTTTTGATATTACCATGTTTCTCTGACGCTTTTGCTGTTACAATAGCACCGAATATCGCAACTAACTGTATGACTAATATACTAATAATGAGACCTGTTGTTCGTTCAGAAGCAGTTCCCCAAGCAATCTCTTCCTCTCCAAAATATGTAGCTATCAACATTACGGTCTGCACGGCCATACTATAAACAAAGAATGCTCCTAAGTATCTTTTTAGTTTAACTTGTTCTCCTAACTGCAACCATACCATTTTCAGTTCTTTAAAACCGTTTAAAATAATATTCGTCCTTTTGCCTTCTTTTTTAAATCCCTTAGGGAGGAAATAAAAGCTATACTGGGCAAAAAGTATCCACCAAATACCTACGGTAACAAATGAATATTTCATCGCTTTTATTTCGGCAGCACCGGCTTCATCTGTAATTATTCCGAAAAAGTCAGGTTTCATTACCATTGCTAAATTGAAAACTAGAAGAATTACACTACCTATATAGCCTAACGAAAAACCTTTTGCACTTATAGAATCTTGTTGTTTTGGAAAAGCAACATCTGGTAAGTAAGAATTATTTATAGCAAAACTTACCCAGAAACCTACTAAACCTAAAAAATAACAAAGAAGACCGAAATAAATATTTTCTAAGGAGAACCAATTTAATCCTATACATGAAAGTCCGCCTAAGTAACAAAAAAATTTCATGAACATTTTTTTGTTCCCTAAATAATCGGCAATACCAGAAATTAATGGAGTAATTATGGCAATGAAAACAAAAGCCAGTGATGTGGTGTAGCTAATTAACGGTGCTCTTGCAATTTCACCTCCAAAAACCGTTACTTTCTCTATACCCGCAACCCTAAAAAGTGCGCCATAAAATATTGGGAATACCGCAGATGAAATTACTAAGCTATATACCGAATTGGCCCAATCATAAAAGGCCCATGCATTCAATAATTTTTTACTTCCTTTTAAAACTAGTGTTTTTGCCATAAAAAAATAAAAGCCGTTCTATAAGAACGGCTTCAATATACAATAAACGTTTAGTTTTTAGTTAAATTTAGTAACCCCAAATTTTGCAGCCTCAGCAACAGCATCTGGTGCCCATGCGGCAAGGTTATTTATTCTTGTATCATTTGAAGGGTGCGTACTCATAAATTCTGGTGGTGCCTCTCCTCCACTATTTGCTTTCATACGTTTCCATAGCTCTGCAGCTTCATAAGGATCATAACCTGCTATCGCCATAATTTGCAAACCAATAAGATCTGCTTCCGTTTCATGACCTCTGCTAAATGGTAACATTACTCCAACTTGAGAACCAATACCGTAAGCTTGGTTAAATATATTACGTTTTTGTTCATCTTGTATTGCGATATTACCCGCAACAGCACCTATTTGTTGAAGGGTTCCGGCACTCATTCGCTGTGCTCCATGGTCCGCTAATGCATGAGCTACTTCGTGCCCCATTACTACAGCTATACCTGTTTCTGATTGGGTAATTGGTAAAATACCAGTATAAAATACAATTTTACCTCCTGGCATACACCAAGCATTAACGGTCTCATCATTCACTAAATTATATTCCCACTTATAATCCTTTAAATAACCTGGGTGTCCGTTTGCGGCCAACCAACGTTCAGCTGCCGATGAAATTCGTTGCCCAACTCTTGTTATCATTTGAGCATCGGCAGTACCGGTAACTACTTTATTCTCAGTTAAAAATTGGTCATACTGTGCAAATGCAGAAGGAAACACTTGACTATTCGGGTAAAAATTCAATGTTTTCTGACCAGTAAATGGGTTTACCTTACAAGCAGAAACACCTATAAACACAAGGACTATTAATACTATCTTTTTCATATTTAGCTTTTAAGTTAATGGTAATTAAATACAAAGTTATTCTTTTCCTGACAGATACAATAACGTAAAATTTTTGTCTATTCGTAAAACGTTATCACCGCTTAACAATAAAGTCTCTAAATCTATTTCTTCATTATCTACCATTACACTTTCAATTACAAATGGTAAGCCATAAAGATTAAACTTTATTGTATCATATTCTGTTTCAAAACTCCCATCTTTAAATAATTGAATTGTCAACGAGTTTTCTTTACCTGTCAGCTTATAATTACTAAGAGCGTACCTCCCCTTTTTATAATCATACCCATTATTTGCATCTTCATATACTTCTGATGCTTCTACTCCTTCTTTATAATAAACTTCGAGTAACAACTCTTCAATTTTCTTTTCACCAACGTACTGCTGAATTGGGTATTTCGGGATTATAGCTCCTGCTTTAATAAAAATTGGTAATTTATCTAAACCGGCAGTTACCCATTTTTCTTTACCACCTGTTACAGACTCGTGAGTCCAAAAATCATACCACTCTCCTTTTGGAATGTACATTCTACGACCTTGAGCATTTGGTTCTTGTATTGGGCATACCAATATTTTTTCCCCGAAAACAAACTCATCTGTTCTAAAATGGGTTTGTGTATCTTCTTGATCATAATACACTAATGACTGTATCATTGGTCTATTTTCTTTCGTATACTTATAAAACATTGTATACAAATAAGGTAGAAGTTGATACCGTAATTCAATGAACTTTCGAACTATATCTGTAATTTCCGTACCAAATGACCATGGTTCTTGATCTCCATGATCTCCACTGGAATGAACTCTGCAAAATGGGTGAAAAATCCCCAGTTGTATCCATCTCGCAAACAATTCACCATCCGGTTGCTCTGCAAATCCACCAATATCAGAACCGACAAAAGAATAACCACTTAAACACATACGCTGCATTTGTACGTTGGCTATCCACAAATGCTCCCAAGTGGCAACATTATCTCCTGTCCAAGTAGACGAATATCTTTGGGTACCCGCAAATGCCGCCCTTGTTATTACGAAGGGTCTTTTGGGGTACACATATTTTTTCACCCCTTCATAAGTTGCCCTAACCATTTGCATACCATAAACATTATGAGCTTTTCTATGGGTACACGGATGACCATCATAATTATGTCGAGTATCTAAAGGTGCCGTTTTTGTAGGCACCTCCATTACAGCAGGTTCATTCATATCGTTCCAAACGGCATGAACTCCTAATTCGCTCATAAATTCTTTATATAACTCTGCCCACCATTCTCGTACCGCAGGGTTTGTAAAATCAGGAAAATTACATTCACCTGGCCAAACCTTACCATGCATTAAAGGACCATCTCCCCTTTTACAGAAGTAATCATTTTCTAATGCTTCATTATACACCCAATAATCACGATCCACTTTTATACCTGGATCAATCATTATCACAGTCTTAAAACCATCTTGCTCAAGCTCTTGTATCATTCTTTTAGGGTCAGGAAAATGATTCTTGTCCCAAGTAAAACACCTAAAACCATCCATATAATCTATATCAAGATATATAGCATCACATGGTATTCTTAGATTCCGAAATTCGTTTGCAACTTCTTTTACATTACTCTCTGGGTAATAACTCCATTTAGATTGATGAAAGCCCAATGCCCACATTGGCGGTAGTTCAGGTGTACCGGTCAGATTGGAATAAGAACTCACAACCCTTGACATATCTGGGCCGAAAATGAAATAGTAATTTAATTCACCTCCATCTGCCCAAAAACTAGTAATATTTCTGCGTTCTTGCGAAAAATCAAAACTTGTTTTAAAACTATTATCAAAAAAGATTCCATAAGCTTTACCCTTACTTAAGCCTATATAAAAAGGAATTGCTTTGTATAAAGGATCCTGCTCTTTTGCAAAGGCAAATTGGTCAGTTACCCAATTCTCAACTTTTTTACCCTTAAGGTTACTATGCATGGCCTTATCTCCCATGCCGTAAAAACTTTCTCCTACTTGAGAAATCTTACTCATTTTTACGGTATTGCCACCGTACTCATAATTCTCTTCCCAATGAAAACCAAGTTCATCCTCATTGATAATATTTCCAGCTAAATCTGAAATTTGAGTTCTGAGGGTTTTTTTATCAACCAAAATACTTAATCTCGCGGTAGATATAATATACTCCGAATCTTTCTCAACAACGTCTAACTTGCTATAGCCCATTGTTCCGTCTGGATCAATGGCATATGAAAAATCTGGTTCGAAATTATAATTCGTAGCATATCTAAATCTAACTACACTACCCCTAAGGATGGTTATTTGAAGAACAACACCATTATCAGTTGTAAAATATAGCTTATCGGTGTCTTGTGTAAATTCAACTATATGGTTCGGGTATAAATTACCTTTATACTCAAGTTCTGTATTAGTAATCATGAAAATGTTTATTAAAGGACATTAGATATAATGTTATAACAGGAAACGATAAAAGTTATTTTACTATAGTATTATCTCAATATTACAATTCCCAAAGGCGGAATAGTTATTTCAATAGACTTTTTATGCCCGTGGGCTGCTTTAGTAGAGGTCTTTATGTTAGTGTTTAAATTACCGCCACCACCATATTTTTTATCATCACTATTCAAAATTTCTTTAAGCTTGCCTTTTTTAGGCATACCTATTCTATAATTTTCGCGAGGTACCGGAGTAAAATTGCAAGCAATTATTAAATCATTCTTATCATCATGTCCTTTACGAACATATGTTAAAACAGAATTTTCATGATCACTATAATCTATCCACTGAAAGCCTTCAGGACTAAATTGTTTCTCATATAATGCCGGAGAACCTTTATAAAGATGATTTAAATCTTTTACAAAGTCTTGTATACCTTTATGACCTTCATATTTCAATAAATGCCATTCTAAACTTTGCTCAAAATTCCATTCAGACGTTTGTCCGAATTCACCCCCCATAAACATTAATTTAGTACCAGGGTGTGTAAACATGTATCCAAAAAGCAGTCTTAAATTTGCAAATCGCTGCCATTCATCGCCAGGCATTCTATATACTAATGATTGTTTACCATAAACAACCTCATCATGCGAAAACGGAAGCATAAAATGTTCAGTAAACGTATAGGTCATACCAAAAGTAAGGTCATTCATATGATGCCTTCTGTAAATTGCCTCCTTTTTAAAGAATTCCAATGTATCATGCATCCAACCCATCATCCACTTCATACCAAAGCCTAAGCCACCGTGCTCTACTGGTTTTGAAACTCCAGAAAATGCAGTAGATTCTTCAGCAATGGTCTGTACACCTTCAAAATTTGAATAAACAGCTTCATTCAATTCACGAATAAAAGATATGGCTTCTAAATTTTCGTTATTACCATATATATTTGGTTCCCATTCTCCTTCTTCCCTAGAATAGTCAAGATATAGCATAGAAGCAACTGCATCTACTCGCAAGCCATCTACATGAAACTGATCTAACCAAAAAAGTGCATTACTTATAAGGAAGGCCCTTACCTCGTTTCTTCCATAGTTGAAAATTAAACTCTTCCAATCTGTATGATATCCTTTTCTTCTATCTGGGTGCTCGTATAAGTTTGAACCATCAAAGAAACCAAGGCCATGTGCATCTTCTGGAAAATGAGAAGGTACCCAGTCTAAAATAACGCCTATGTCATTTTGATGAAATGTATCTACCAATAATTTAAAATCTTCTGGTGCTCCAAATCTTGAAGTAGGTGCAAAATAGCCTGTTAATTGATAACCCCAGGATGGATCATAAGGGTATTCCATAATAGGCATAAATTCTACATGAGTATACCCCATTTCTTTAACGTAAGAAACCAGATCCTCTGCAAATTCTTTATAGGTCATAAATTTATTCTCTGCATTCTTTTTCCATGACCCTAAATGCACTTCATATACAGAATATGGTTTATCTAAACCATTCTTATCATTCCTATATCCCATCCAAGCTTCATCTTTCCAATCATGCTCTGCTGTCCACACTACAGAAGCCGTTCTTGGTGGGTGCTCACAGTATCTTGCAAATGGGTCGGCTTTTTCTGTCCAAATATCATTATTTGTAGATTGTATTTTATATTTATACACCTCGCCTTTACCAATATTTGGAATAAAACCTTCCCATATTCCACTAGAATCCCAACGAACATTTAGTTTATGATCTTCGGGGTTCCAAGAATTAAAATTTCCAATTACTGAAACTGATTTCGCAGTTGGTGCCCAAACGGAAAAATAAGTACCTTTTACTCCGTCTACCTCAATTAAATGCGACCCTAGCTTTTCATAAAGTCTATAATGTTTACCACTTTTAAAAAGGTTTATATCGAAATCGGTGAATAAAGAGTGAACTATTACGTTAGGCATAGTAAGATTTAAATTTATTGGTAAAGCTAATCAACTTTGAAAGACGGTCGACCAGGTTCGTTTTTTGTTAAAAATATAGCAGTTAATATCCGATTTATATATTGAATTACCAAAAATGGAACGCTTTTTGAATTAACAACAGAACATTTATACATAAACCGAATAATTATAATCTTATGAAAAAACTGAACTTATTTTTAGGCGCACTAGTTACCATACTTTTTATTTCATGTGAAGGACCACAAGGACCTTCAGGTTTTGACGGATTTGATGGAATCGATGGGGAAGATGGGGAAGATGGAGTCAACATATTAGGACAGGTGATGGATATCGAAGGTACTTTTACCCTAGAAAATGACTTTGCCATATTTTATGAATTTCCACAAAGTGTAGAAGTATTTGAAACCGATGTTGTTTTAGTATACTTATTATGGGATGAAACCGAAGATGGAAATGGTGATTTAGTTGATATTTGGAGATTAATGCCACAAACAAGAATTCTAGATCAAGGATTATTACAATACAACTTTGACTACACATTTTTCGATGTAAATATTTTCTTGGAATCAGATTTTGACCTAAGTACTTTACCAGCAGGTGATACTGAAAATCAAGTCTTTAGAATAGCAGTTTTACCCGCAGAATCAACTACTGGTAAATTAGATACCTCAGATATTAATTCGGTTATGGCACATTTAGGTGTTAGCGAAGAAAATGTTCAGAAAATAAAATTGGATTAATTTTTTTGGAAATTAATTACTTTCTAAAACAAAAAGCCTTTGAACAAATTCAAAGGCTTTTTTTTATATTTTTTTAAAACCTTAACTCAAAAGGTTCCGTAAATTCAATAACTTGAAAGGTGTTGAAAAAATTATCGACAGAATAAAAAAAATTGAAATGAAAATAAAAATTGGAATAGCACTTTTAGTACTTTTCGCAAGCTGTAAAGGTACATCGCAAGAAAAAGAAATGGCCAGTGAAACAATTGTTGAAAACACTAAAGAATTCGCTGTTCAAAAAACAAATGCTGAATGGAAGAAAGAATTGACCGATGCAGAATATTACGTATTACGTGAAGCTGCAACTGAAAACCCATTTTCTAGCGAATTGCTAAAAATAAAAAAGAAAGGAACTTATGTTTGTGCCGCCTGTGCTACTCCCCTTTTTAAGAGCCAAACCAAATTTGACTCTGGCACCGGATGGCCAAGTTTTTATCAAGAAATTGAAGGCAATGTTAGTTATGATGTTGACTATAAAATAGGGTATAAAAGAACTGAAGAGCACTGTGGAACTTGTGGTGGTCATTTAGGCCATGTATTTGAAGATGGCCCAGAACCTACTGGTTTACGACATTGTATTAATGGAGTCGCATTAAAATTTGTACCCGCTAAATAATACTTAGCTAAATGAATATAAATTAAAGAGGTCTTTTTTTGGCCTCTTTATTATTTCATCCCTATTTGTAATACCGCTTCTATGTAAATTGAAGTTTTGAAAATATTATAATATGAATTTAAAGGTCATATTTTAAAATCCTATTCTCAATTTCGATTTGGTTTCGTACTTTTGCACCTCATTTCAAACATCAAAAAAAACAGAATATGAGCAGTTTCGACATTATTGTTTTAGGTAGTGGTCCAGGAGGATATGTAGCGGCTATTAGGGCTTCACAATTAGGCTTTAAGACCGCTATTATTGAAAAAGAAAGTCTTGGAGGCGTATGTTTAAATTGGGGTTGTATACCCACTAAAGCTTTATTGAAATCTGCACAAGTATTTGAATACCTGAAACATGCAGATGATTATGGAATTAAGGTTGAAGGTGTTGACAAGGATTTTGATGCGGTAGTAAAAAGAAGCCGTGGTGTTGCCGACGGAATGAGCAAAGGAGTTCAGTTCTTAATGAAAAAGAACAAAATTGAAGTTATAAAAGGTTATGGTACGCTAAAAGCCGGTAAGAAAGTATCAGTTAAGGCTGAAGACGGCACAGTAACAGAATACAGTGGTAATAATATTATCATAGCAACTGGCGCAAGAAGTCGCGAATTACCAAGTTTGCCACAAGACGGTAAGAAAATCATAGGTTATAGAGAGGCAATGACTTTAGACAAGCAACCTAAGAAAATGATTGTTGTTGGAAGTGGAGCAATAGGCATTGAATTCGCTTATTTCTACAATTCTATGGGTACTGAAGTTACCGTTGTAGAATATTTACCAAACATTGTTCCTGTTGAAGATATTGATGTTTCTAAACAATTAGAGCGAAGCTTTAAAAAAGCAGGTGTTAAAATAATGACCTCTGCAGAAGTTACTTCTGTTGATACTTCTGGTGACGGAGTTAAAGCAACTGTAAAAACCGCTAAAGGCGAACAAATTCTAGAAGCTGATATTGTATTATCTGCTGTTGGTATTAAAACCAATATTGAAAATATAGGATTGGAAGATGTAGGTATTGCTACAGACCGTGATAAAATTCTGGTAAATGATTATTACCAAACAAATATACCAGGTTATTATGCTATTGGTGATGTAACACCAGGACAGGCACTTGCTCACGTAGCATCTGCTGAAGGTATACTATGTGTTGAGAAATTAGCAGATATGCATGTAGAACCTTTAGATTATGGTAACATACCTGGTTGTACATATTGCTCTCCTGAAATTGCCTCTGTTGGTTTAACAGAAAAGCAAGCTAGAGATAAAGGTATAGAGATTAAAGTTGGTAAATTCCCATTCTCAGCTAGTGGTAAAGCAAAAGCATCTGGCGCTTCTGACGGATTCGTTAAAGTTATATTCGATGCTAAATACGGCGAATGGTTAGGATGCCATATGATCGGTGCAGGTGTTACAGATATGATTGCTGAAGCAGTTCTTGGTCGTAAATTAGAAACTACAGGACATGAGGTTCTAAAAACTGTTCACCCACACCCTACTATGAGCGAAGCTGTTATGGAAGCAGTTGCAGCAGCATATGATGAAGTAATACACTTATAACAATTTTTAATAAATAAATAGCATGTTAAAATTATTTCGAGCAACGGCAATTTTAGAAGGAATCTCTTATTTGGCGTTGTTCGGAGTAACCATGCCATTGAAATACTGGGCGGAAATACCCGGACCAAACAAAATAGTCGGTAATGCCCACGGAGTGCTATTTATTGCTTTTATAATTCTCACTATCGTAGTTGGAATCAAAAAAAAGTGGGGCATTAAAAAACTACTCATTTTCGGAGTTGCATCACTTTTACCTTTTGCTACTTTCTACGTAGAAGAAAAATATCTAAGACCTGAAAAGATAGCTTAAGTTTAAAGCTGTTCTTCTGAATTTTTAAGTTCATAGATTTTACCGTCGAAACTACACACGTACAACTCGTTATTTTTATCTGTGCCAAAGGAAGCTATCGCTAAACCCGTTTCCAATAATAATGTATTATTTCCGGCTTGGTCTAAAGCCCATATCCTGCCCGAAACAAAATCTCCATAGACATAATACCCTTTTAAATCTGGTAATTCATTGCCTCGATACACATACCCACCAGTAACCGATTTGTCATTCTTACCATGTCCATATTCAAAAAATGGAGCCACTAGATCAGTAGAATCACATTCTGTTTCCAAGTAACAAGAACTACCTTCAAGAATATTCCAACCATAATTACCTCCTTTAACGATAAGGTCTATTTCCTCTAATTCATCTTGACCCACATCAGCTGCCCAAATGGTATTGGTTTGACCATCAAAACTGAATCTCCAAGGGTTTCTTAGTCCGTAGGCGTATATCTCGCCCCTAGCATTTTCATTTGCCACAAACGGATTATCTGTTGGTATGGCATAATTCAATCCGGCATCTTGCCTATTTACATCAATACGTAAAATTTTACCTAGTAAGTTTCCTAAGTTCTGTGCATTGCCATCTGGGTCACCCGAACCACCGCCATCACCCGATGCTATGTATAGATAACCATCAGCACCAAAGGCTAATTGACCACCATTATGATTTGTAGCGGGTTGTGGAATTTCCAATAAAATAATTTCGCTTGAATCATCTACCATATTAACATCTGTTTCAGACACTTTAAAACGAGACATTACAGACAATTCTTCAGTTGGCGTATAGGCCACATAAAGGAAACCGTTAGTGCTATAATCTGGATGAAAAGTAAAGCCTAAAAGACCCAATTCACTTGTTGTCGCTATTTTATTTGAAATATCTAAAAACGTAGAAATCTCTTCTGTAGCTTCATTATTCTGAAATATTTTAATAATCCCACCTTTTTCTGCAACGAAAATTCTATCAGAATCATCTTGAGGAGCTTGTAAGTCTAAGGGATTTGAAAAGGTGAGATTCGGAAAAGCATTGCTTATGGTAATTGAATCATCAACTATAGGGGTGAGTGCTAAATCTTCTTTATCACTGCACGACATAATTAAAAGTGAAGATATGCTCAAGAATACTAGATCAATTCTTTTCATAGCTATAGATTTTACACCTATTTACGAATTAAAATGGCACTTCAGATGTTAAAGCTTTCTTGTAATTAGAATAGAAAACTTTCGATTGCCAAATCGTAGCTTTTAAGTCCGAAGCCAAGAATAACACCGCTAGCGGCAGCAGATATATAAGATACATGTCTGAATTCTTCTCGCTTATGGGTATTTGAAATATGAACTTCTACTACTGGAGTCTTAATCGCTTTTACAGCATCGCCAATACCGACAGAAGTGTGCGTATATGCTGCCGCGTTTAAAACGATACCGTCGTAGGAAAAACCTATCTCCTGAATTTTTGATATCAATTCTCCTTCGATGTTAGATTGAAAATATTCTAACTCGATATCTTTAAATTTAAATTGAAGTTTTGAAAAGTAATCTTCAAACGTTTCAGCCCCGTAGACTTCTGGCTCCCTTTTTCCTAATAAATTTAAGTTGGGGCCATTAATTATGATAATCTTCATATATCAAAAGTAACAAATGTTGCCTAACAAATTGATAAGAAACAACAGAAGTAAATTTACCTAAAGTACTATTTACTTTTAACGTCGAGTTCTGTATTTAGGTTCAAAATTATAAACAATACCAAGAGTTAAAGTAGACCATGTAGCCTCGTCTAGTTCAATACCGGTATATGAAAAATTAATTTCAACACTTGAGCTCATTAAATATGCAATTGTTGGTCTATAGTACAAACCACCATCATTGCCCTCACTAACACCTAAGGCCCAACCTACATTTCCGCCAAATGAAAAATCGTTAGAGGTCCAAATACGCAGACCAGCCGATAGGGGTGCAAATTGAACTGGTTTTAAATCTTCCCGAACAATATTTGACTGAAATGTTTCTGCAAAACCGTGAATAAAACCTACTGCCGGACCTACATCTATTACTTCGCCTAAAGGATACATGTATGAAACATCAACACCAACGACAACACTTAACGCTTCATTAAAATCATTGAAAGGCAGACCTGCCTGAATACCCATTTTAAAGCCTTCTTGAGCAAAAATATGAGTTGTAAAAATGGTCATAACGAGTAGTAACAAGGTCTTTTTCATGCCTAATGGTATAATTTTCATTATCCTAGAACGGATTCAAACAGCAATTAGTATAAAACCAAAAGGCATAAAAATGAGGAGTACCGCTCCACTTTTTTAATTTAAAGTTTTTGTTATCTATTCAATAACATATCTGATACCAATATGAAATACACCTACTTCATTATCTAAATCTTTGCCGATATTGATATAAATTCTCTAATCGAATGAAAAAACCAATAGAACATTATTTATTTCATAATCTAGACCAGTCACTGGCTTTGGTGCTACTTCCGTACCGAAACCATTACCAATCAAAAGAATTGAAGGCCCTGCCCCAATAAACTATTTAAGACCATCTATACTTTTATTCATGACAAATGTAATATCTATCTTTAAACCATGAATTGGCAACATGCTCTGAAAGATTATACCGTTTATTTAAAGTTAGAACGAGGGTTATCAAAAAACTCTATTCAAAGCTATACGCGAGATATTGAAAAATTAATATCATTCTTAGATTCCCATTCTATCACCGTTAGTCCTATTCAAATAGAAAAGGGCACCGTTCAACAATTTATATACGAAATCGCCAAGCTGGTTAACCCGAGATCTCAGGCACGTATAATATCAGGACTTAAGAGTTTTTTCAACTATTTGATATTTGAGGACTATAGAAAAAACAATCCGTTAGATTTAATAGAGTCTCCTAAAATAGGTCGAAAATTACCAGATACACTTTCTGAAAACGAGATTGATAAAATAATTGGAGCAATTGAATTGGGTTCAAACGAAGGGGAACGCAATCGTGCAATGTTAGAAACCCTATATGGATGTGGCTTGAGGGTTTCTGAACTTATTGACTTAAAAATATCTGATTTATTTTTTGAGGAAGATTTTATAAAAGTAACTGGTAAAGGAGATAAACAGCGTTTTGTACCGATAAGCTCTGTCAACAAAAAGTATATTAATATTTATCGCAATGAGATAAGGGTTCACCTCAAAATTCAAGAGGGGTTTCAAGATATTTTATTTTTAAATAGAAGAGGGAAGCAATTAACAAGGGCCATGATTTTCACTATCGTAAAGAATTTGGCAGTTACAATAGGACTAAAAAAAAATATTAGTCCGCATACATTTAGACATTCGTTCGCAACACACTTATTAGAAAATGGTGCAGATTTAAGGGCTATTCAGCAAATGCTAGGGCATGAAAGTATTACTACAACAGAAATTTATATGCATGTAGACCGTTCACATTTAGCAGAAGTGATGAATAATTTTCATCCACGAAAAAGTAATTAAAATTTAAACTTACTACCTATAGTATAAACTGCTGGCATTCCAATTAATCTTTCACCGAAAACACCAATACTAGAGTTGTTCAGCTGAACATTACTTTTCACTTCTATCATAAAATTTTCATTAATATCATAACCTGCACCGGCTACAAAACCAAGCCGATAAGGACTTATAAAATTACTATAACTACCGGTTTCAGCTTCCACTTCCATTCCAGAGAACAAATACAACTTATCATTTAAGTAGACTTTGCCCACCAAATTTGTTCTAAATCTTTCAGTCAATAAGTAAGTGTCATAAAAGCCCTGAAGCTCTATTTGTGTAGCTTTTGAAATTCCATATCGAACTATAAAGGACTTATGATTTTCACCGTTAAAAAAAGAAGGGTATGCATGCCCAGAAATTGACAATCCGATTAATGATGATGGTAATGTTGTAGGTAACTCCTCAACTGTTTGCCCTTGGATTGAGAAAGTACACAGGAAAATAATACTAACAACAAATACTTTCATAGGACTTAATCTTATTTATAGAAGATAATTCCTACTAAATATATTTGAAAAATCATGAATCAAAAAATACTTGGCAAGACTTTAACTGCCAGATATTTATACGCAAACTATTCGCTCTAATCTTTAAACTGACTATAGTCTCTTTTAAAAGGTCTTATAATCAATCGGGCTTCGCGATCAAACCTTATGTAGTTATATACCCAATTAATGAAAACTACCATTTTATTTCGAAATCCGATTAGGAAAAACAAGTGAACAAACATCCAAACAAACCAAGCAAATACGCCCTGAAAACGATATCCTTTTATATCACAAACGGCTTTATTTCGACCAATAGTTGCCATACTACCTTTGTCATTGTATTCAAATGGTTTCATCGATTTATGCGCCAGCAACCGCTCTAAGTTCTCCCCTAATAATTTACCTTGCTGTATAGCAGGTTGCGCTACCATTGGATGCCCATGAGGATTATCTTCTGTAACCATACAAGCAATATCACCAATGGCAAATATTTCTGGATGACCAATTACTTGATTAAACTCATTAACATTAATTCTATTACCGTCTGTTATTATGTCTGCTGCATCTAAACCTTTAATTCCCGCGCCTTTTACGCCTGCAGCCCATACTACAGTAGCAGTTTCGAAAACCAAATCGGTTTTTGTTGTTACGGTTTTACCATTGTAACCAGTTACCCGAACACCTTTCCAAACTTGAACTCCCAATTCCTCTAAAAAATCTTCCGCTTTTTTTGAAGCCTGACTGCTAAATCCTGGCAAAAGACAATCACCGCCTTGTACTATATTAATTTGTGCCCTTCTTGTATCTAAATCTGGATAATCTTTAGGCAGAATACCCTTCTTAATCTCTGCCAATGCGCCAGATAGCTCGACCCCTGTTGGACCACCACCAACGATAACAAAATTCATTAAAGCATCTCGCTCATGATATTCATCGGTTAAAAGTGCTTGCTCAAAATTTTCAAGAATTAAACTTCTAAGATTAAGCGACTGCGGAATGGACTTCATCGACATGGCATTCTTCTCAATTTCTTCATTTCCGTAAAAATTGGTTTCAGAGCCGGTAGCTACAACCAAATAATCATATGAAAGGTCACCTATATTTGTATTGATTTTCTTTTTAAGCGGGTCAACATTATCGACTTCAGCTAAACGAAAATAAAAATTATCATATCCAATTAAAACCTTTCGTAACGGATAGGCAATAGAATCTGGCTCAAGACCGCCTGTTGAAACTTGGTATAATAAGGGTTGAAAAGTATGATAATTATTCTTGTCTAAAAGCACGACTTGTACTTCTTTTTTACTTAGTTTTTTGGCTAAAGAAACTCCGCCAAATCCACCACCAATAATTACAATTCTAGGATAGCTTGAAAGTGGTATGTTCATAATGTATTAATTATTTGCAAAACTAAACAAATGCCGTTCCACTTTAAAATAATAATGTGTTTTTAGTATATTTATAGTCTAAACTCAAACAACACTTAAAATGCAAAAAGCCTTAATTTTATTGGGAGTACTAAGTACTTCTTTTTTTACAATGCAAGCTCAAAAGAGTGAAAAAGATATTCTTAAAAATCTAGAGCAGAAAAGTGAGGATTATGGAAATATTGCTCAAAATATCTGGGAATTCGCAGAAATGGGCTACCAAGAAGAGCAAAGCTCTGCTCTATTACAAAAAACATTACAAGACGCTGGCTTTACCATTGAAAAAGGAGTTGCCGGTATACCAACTGCATTTATAGCAGAATACGGCAGTGGCAGTCCTATAATTGCTATTATGGGTGAATACGATGCTTTACCTGGATTATCTCAAAAAGCAGTAGCCGTAAAGGAATCTGCAAATAAGGCAGCTGGCCATGCTTGCGGACACCACCTATTCGGTACAGCTTCAACCGCTGCGGCAATTTCAACTAAAGAATGGTTGGAAGCTAATAAATCTAAAGGTACCATTCGATTTTACGGAACACCAGCTGAAGAAGGTGGTTCTGGAAAAGTATATATGGTTCGTGAGGGTCTTTTTAACGATGTAGATATTGCGCTTCACTGGCATCCAGGTGCACAAAATGCAGCTAGTGCTGGTGCAGCATTGGCAAATAAATCTGCTAAATTCAGATTTCACGGAGTTTCTGCCCATGCTGCTGCATCTCCAGAAAAGGGGCGTTCCGCATTAGATGGTGTAGAGGCTATGGATATGATGATAAACATGATGCGTGAGCACATTCCTCAAGAAGCTAGAATTCATTATGTAATCACAGATGGTGGTAAAGCACCAAATGTAGTTCCAGATTTTGCAGAAGTTTATTACTATGCTCGTCATAACAAACGTGACGTAGTTATCGATATTTTCGACCGCATGGTAAAAGCTGCCGAAGGCGCTGCTCTAGGTACTGGCACGACAATGGACTATGAAATGATTGGTGGCACACATGAATTATTACCTAACCTTACTTTACAAAAATTAATGCACGATAACTTATCTGAAGTCGGCGGCATTGAATACACTACCGAAGAAAAAGAATTTGCCGATAAAATTGCCATTTCATTAGGACAAGAAAAAGCAGACCTTGCTACTGCAAAAAATGTTCAACCTTATAAAACGGAAGCAAAAGCTTTTGGTTCTACCGATGTCGGTGATGTTAGCTTTACTGTACCAACAGTTGGTTTTGGTACTGCAACATGGGTTCCTGGTACTTCTGCACATAGTTGGCAAGCAGTTGCTGCTGGCGGAACATCTATTGGTAGAAAAGGAATGATGGTTGCTGCCAAAACATTAACGAAAACAGCAATAGATTTATTTAAGGATAAAAAATTGATAGAAACAGCTAAAGCTGAATTTTTAGAGCAAAGAGGTGCAGACTTCAAATACATTCCTCTTTTAGGAGATAGAGCACCCGCATTAGATTATAGAAATTAAAATTAAATTATAGTTGTATAGAAAAAGTGCCAAGGTAATCTTGAGCACTTTTTTTATTTATAATAGAATTAATTGTAACAAATAAAACTTTTGCAAGACTAACCTTGTAAGATCAACCAACCAACAGTGAACAAAAAACTTGAACACAAATTTGTGACCGAGCTGCAAGACAATCAAAACATTGTCCATAAGGTATGTACGCTGTATACAAACGACCGCGACTCTCACAACGATTTGTTTCAAGAAATTACCATACAATTATGGAAAGCCTATCCCAAATTTAGGGGTGATGCAAAATTTAGTACTTGGATGTATCGTGTAGCATTAAATACTGCTATTACATTGTACCGTAAGAATAAAAGAAGGATTGACACCGCAGATTATGAATCAATCATTTTCAAGGTAAAGGCAGATGAATATGATGAAACAGAAGAAATTCAATTAAAACTAATGTACAAAACTGTTAAGCAATTGGGTGATGTTGATAAAGCTTTGGTCTTCTTATATCTAGAAGACAAGAACTATTCAGAAATCTCAGAGACATTAGGTATATCAGAAGTAAATGCACGCGTGAAAATGAACCGTATCAAAACAAAATTAAGAACCATTTTGAATCCATAAGCGTATGACGGATGAACTGGAGTTATTAAAGAAAGACTGGCAAAAGAAGGAGTTTGATGTTCCTAAATTAAGCTATGAGGATATTCATAAAATGATATGGAAGAAATCTTCCTCTATTGTGAAATGGATTCTTATCATCAGTATTTTAGAATTTACATTACCTCATTTACTATATCTTTTACCATCTATGCAAGAGGGCCTGGAGGTTTATAAAAAGATTGGAGTTTCCAAATATCTCCTTGGTCTTTCCATATTTATTTATTCTGTTGCCTTTTATTTCATTTTTCAGTTTTACCAACGATTTAAAGAAATCTCGGTTCTTGATAATTCGAAAAATTTAATGAGGAAAATCATTAAAACAAGAAGAACGGTTAAACACTATGTTATTTTCTCATTATCAATGATAATGGTAACCATTGTCATTATCGTTATTGGTGTTTATTTGAATGATAATATTGCTCTTGCTTTTCCAGAATTGAAAGAAGGTTTAAAGAACGTATCTCAAGAGAAACTCAAGATTGCAATAATGCTATCTATAGGTATTTTTGGAATAATACTAACCTTATTCATGGGAGGTATATACTTTCTATTATACGGTCTACTACTAAGAAAATTAAAGAAAAATTATAGTGAACTAAGACAACTTGAAATTTAGGTTTTTTTCCACTTACGTTGCTTGTTCTCTTCTTCGTATGCTAATAAGTCTTGTTTAGAAATCACCTTTAGAAAAGAAGGATGCTGTTCAATAGCATATTCTAGTTTTTCAATTATTGATTCTGAAGTTTCATTATCATAATCTATTTGCAATGGTTCTTTGATAACCATAGATTGAAGGATTCCCTTTTTCTTAATACGAAGTCCTTTCTTATCAAATGAACGACGAAAACCATCAATTACAACAGGAACAACAACAGGCTTATATTTCTTAATAATATGCGCTGTTCCTTTTCTTAAAGGTTTCCATGGTGTGGTAGTGCCTTGTGGAAAGGTTATCACCCAACCATCATTCAAAGCCTTACCAATACTAGAAATATCGCTCATTTTAACCTGTCTTTTCACATCTTGACCTTCTGAACGCCAAGTTCGCTCAACACTGACAGAACCTGCATACGCCATTATTTTGGTCAAAAGACTCTTCTTCATGGTTTCGGCAGCCGCCACATAATACATGTTCAATTTAGGTTGCCATATGTATCCTAAATTTTTAATCGAATCTTCACGACCACTTAAACTTGCATTAAACACATGAAACATAGCCACTACATCAGCAAAATACGTCTGGTGGTTACTTACAAATAGTACATTTCTATCTGGCAAGTTCCTTATAATATCAGAACCTTCTATCTCTAATGTATTGAAACGTTTATAGCGTTGATGCGATAGCACCGCTAAAATACGAATCAGCCATTTTTTTATAAATAAATTATGCCCGAAAGGGTTTGTCTTAAATAATCCCATAGAATGCTAAAATAAAAAATTATGCCTTATAACACCTGCTTTAATAGCTCTTTAATCTCGTTTAACATCATTGCCGTGGCTCCCCAAACAATATAACCGTTTAATTTAAAGGCAGGTACTTCAATATCAACGGCGTATGATGTAGTTATTTTTTTGGATACGATTTTATTTTCGTCTAAAAAATCTAATAATGGTATCTCTAAAATCAATTCAACCTCATGATCTTGTTTAATAAAAGGTTTCGGTTTTTTATATAGTCCGATAAACGGTTGTACAATAAAATTACTTGGCGGTATAAAAATTTCTGAAATTTCTTTGATCACTGTTACATCATTTGGGGCCACCCCTACTTCTTCATGCGTTTCACGTAGTGCCGTTGACAGAAGACCGTCATCATACTTTTCAGCCTTACCGCCAGGAAACCCAACTTGATTAGAATGAATACCTTTATATGTTTTACGAAGAATAAGTAATAAATTGGTCTCTTGGCTTATCGTAGGATAAAATAATGCCATTACAGCTGCCTTTCTCGGATTTCTTTTTTCTAGATTTATTTCTTTAAATTCTTCGAAACGACCTTCTGGTGCCATTTTATATTGCGAAGCCTCTCCCGGAAGCGGTAGATCCTTTATTTTTGATATTCTTTCTTCAAAAAAATTAAAATCCATGAATTCACTTAAATTGTATTTGTATTTTTTTATAACAGTCATATTTACTGTAGGGTGCAAAGATACTTCTAAGAAATCTGAAAGTACAACATCTGCGCCAACGGCAACTATAGATTCGACTCAAAACGAAGCAAATACTAATTTGCTACAAGAAGAAGAAGAAGAAGAAGAAGAAGAATTTCAACTAACTGAGGACAATGCCATAGACTTCTTTTTCAACTATGAAAAAACCTTAAAATCGAATAAGGTAAAAATCACTACAAATTTAGGAAGCTTTACCGTAGAATTATATGACAATGTACCATATCATCGTGCAAATTTTATTTACCTAACCCGAAAAGGTTATTTTGATTTTACCCAATTTCATAGGGTGGTGAAAAATTTTATTATTCAAGGTGGAAATTCAGATGACCGTAAGACAGGAAAGAAAAGAACTAATATTGGTAGATACCTATTACCGCCTGACACCAGAAAAGGGCACAAACACCACCGTGGAACTATTTCTATGCCAAGCAGTGAAATGGACAACCCACATATGTTGGCTTCACCCTTCGAATTTTTTATAGTAGTTACAGACCCAGGTTCGTATCATCTTGATGATGAATACACACCTTTTGGTAGGGTCATTGAAGGAATGGACGTGGTTGACAAAATAAATAACCAACCTGTTGGTGAAGGCGACTGGCCAATGCAAAATATTTATATTGAGAAGGCAGAAGTTGTTGAGTAGTTGTTGGCAGCAATAGTCTTTATAAGATTAGCCGTTTTTTCATTAATTGCTATTACGATATATATTTGGCAATGAAATTTTAAACCGAACAGCCAAAACCCTCATAATTATTATGATTAGTATTGCCATGGAATAAGAAATCGTATTATCAATAGGAAATTGAATTAGAAGAAAATAAACTAATCCACCTAGAATACATATCGTAGCATAAATTTCCTTTCTAAAAATTACGGGGATTTCATTACATAATATATCCCGTAGTACACCGCCAAAACAAGCGGTTATAGTACCTAAGACTATACACATTACAGGTGATAAATCTGCTGCCAAACCTTTTTCGATACCTACCATAGTATACAGACCAATACCAATAGTATCAAACAGAAAAAGAGATTTTCTAATGTGTTTTAATTGTTTTACAAAGATTATCGCTAATAAAACAGTAACAACTATTATGAGTAAATGCATTGGAGCATTTAGCCACCCTACAGGTGTGATACCTATTAGTAAATCTCGCAAAGTACCACCACCTACGGCTGTAACAAAGGCAATTATAAATACTCCAAAAACATCTAACTTTTTATCCATGGCCACCAAAACCCCAGATATGGCAAATGCTATAGTACCTAATATATCAATGATGAAATAAAACATTACTTAGAACTTTTGGGTGAAATAATTATAATCTTTGATAACAATATCTAAAAACTCCATATCATATAAATTAGAATTCGTCTGCAAGATACTATCAACCTTTTCTCTTAATACTTTTAATGTCTTAAAATCATTACTTTTTTTTGCTATAATAAAGGTTTCTTTGATCAACCGTATATCTTTATCGGTCAATATCGTGACATTGGTAAATTGAGGAACGTACGTATCTTCAACCTCTTCTAAAATAGTATGAGAAACGGTTGTATTATTCTTTGTACTAATAACCACGGTACCTGCAGCGGCATCACCCAAACGCTGTCTCTTCTCAGAAAATAGAATGGATAAAATACCTATCGAACCAACAAATAGCCAAATATCGACCAAGCGTAACATCCAACGAACTAAATAATTACTCCAATGTACAGGCGACCCATCGACTTTTACCACTCGCATTTTAAGTAACATTTTACCAACCGTTCTGCCATTGAAAATGATATGCATTAATAAGCTATAGAACATTGCAGGCAAGAAAATTAAAGCCATTAATCCTCGTTGTGTCCAGCCATCATCATAAATATAACCGATAGCATCGCCTATTATATTCACCAAAAGAGAATACAGATATAAAATAAAAGCATCAATAAAAAATGCTACGATTCGTTCACCAATACTAACAATCGTATAATTAAGATTAACATTTTGCGTTGTATTGATTTGAAGGTTATTCATTAAGTCTTAAATTTAACAAGGTAAATACTGTTTATGCGCGAAGCTGCTTTTGTAAGGCAAAATAAGGAAAAATGGATAGCATTTGAAAAGGCCATTAACCTTGGGGCCAACACAAATCCAGATGATCTTGCCAATGGTTATATTCAACTGACTAATGATTTAGCTTATGCGCAAACTTATTACGCAGAAAGTAAGACTTTATTGTATTTAAATGGTTTGGCTTCACAAGCACACCAAAAAATATATAAAAATAAAAAGGAAAGCCGTAATCGTGTTATTGATTTCTGGCTGACTGAATTCCCGCTTTTTTTTAAACAATATCACAAAACCTTAGGCATTACCTTTTTGATTTTTATAATCGCATGTACAATCGGTTCGTTATCCGCATTAAACGATGCTTCTTTCGTCAGACTAATTTTAGGAGATGCCTATGTCAACGAAACCTTAAATAATATCGCCAATGGTGATCCCGCAGCGATTTATAAAGGTGGCAGTGAAATAGGTAGTTTTTTAGGGATTACCATAAACAATATTAGAGTAGCCTTTTTAGCCTTTGCCTTTGGTGTTATCACAAGTATAGGTACTGCCTATATTCTTTTTAGTAACGGTATAATGCTTGGCGCATTCATTACATTTTTCTATACCAAAGGCGTTTTCTTTGAAGCTAATAAACAAATATGGCTACATGGTACTATTGAAATCTCGGTAATAATCATTGCAGGCTGTGCTGGTTTAATAATGGGAAATAGCATTCTATTTCCTAAAACCTATTCTAGACACATCTCTTTTATGAAAGGCGCTAAAGACGGATTAAAAGTAGTTGTAAGCACTATACCCTTTTTTATAATTGCTGGTTTTATCGAAGGTTTTATAACTCGTTATACCGATATGCCTAATTGGTTGGCATTTTTAATCATTGCCGCCTCTTTATTTTTAATTGTATTCTATTATATAGTATACCCCATAATACTCAACAACAAACATGAAAGACAATTACATACCGTTACGGGTAAACCGTGATTTCGGAGAAATAATCTCTACATATTTTGACTTTTTTAAACAGAATATTAAAAACTTTACCAATGTTTTCATTAGCTATAATGGCATATTCTTAGTAGGATTATTAATTGCAAGTTATCTATTGGTCTCTGGTTTTATTGGGATGATTGCTCATGAATATAATTATGAGAGCGTTTCAGGTGAGCTTGGGTTAGAACAAAATTATTACCTCTATTTGGGTATTGGCGGTTTTCTTTTCTTTGGCATTTTCATTTGTGTTGCGGTTTTAAACTATTCGTTATCGAGTAGCTATATGATAAAATATGTAGAAAAGAAAAGTTCAGATATTGACAAGAAAGAAGTGTGGGAGTTTGCAAAAAGCCAATTCAGCAAAATTGTACTCTTCGTACTATTACTAATTCCAATTTATCTGGTAATCTTAATAGCTTCATTCATTTTAGCCATAATTCCTATTCTAGGGATATTTGCACAATACATATTTCAATTCTTTATTTCAGCATGGATAGGCGTCTCTTTTTTCGATATGTTAGAAAAGAAAAAAGGAATTTCAGATGCATTGGGTGAAGGCTGGAGATTAGTTACCGCAAATTTTTGGAAATCTGTGGGAGTAAACTTCATATTAGGTTTACTACTGGGAATTTTACTGATGATTGCCCTTATAGTTCCGGCAATAATAATTGGAGTGTACACATTTCATGTAGTTGAAAATAATGTAGATTATTCTCATTCCATAGTAACAACTATTGTATATACGTTAGGTACTTGTTTCATATTAATTATCGCAGTTTACGGCCAATGTCTATCTCAGTTTGTCAATGGTATATTGTACTATGCTTTACATGAAAAAACATACAACGAAAGCACAAGGGCCTCCATAGCGCAAATAGGCCAAAACGACTAATTTGAAAAATATTTTTCTTCTTATACTATTTCAATTTGCTACCCTTTGCTCCTTTGCACAAGGGGCAGAAGACAGTATTGTTAGCATTGATACATCATCTGTATTAACCATGCGCCAGTTAGATGACAATCATACTAAAAAATATATTGGAGAAGAATTTAATTACGCTACAAAAACTGGAGAATCACAAAACCTTTTAGCTCGTTTTATAAATTGGGTAGGTAAAGGTTTATTCAGCATTTTTGGCATTGAATTATCACCTCAACTGCTTCAAGTAATAGAATACCTTATCTATTTTCTGTTGGTCATATTGGCCATTTATTTAATTGTGAAAATGCTGATTAATGAAAATTTCAATTCAATTTTTAATAAAAAGGCTAAAACATTTCACGATATAAATCTTACAAAAGAGCATATCGAAACTATTGATGTCAACAATCTTTTAAATGTAGCATTAGAAAGTGCTGATTACCGACTTGCTATTCGATATCAGTTTCTACTCACTTTTCAAAAGCTTTCAAAAAACGATATTATTCAATGGCATTTTGATAAAACGAATTCTGATTACTTAATAGAAATCGCACAACCCACCATACAACAAGGCTTTAAAAAGATAGCCTATTTATACGATTACATATGGTATGGCGAACAGACTATTGACTTAATTAAATATGAAAAATCAGTTTTAGATTTTGAAGCTATTAACAAACTAATTAAACAATAAATTGGAGAGGCGTTCGAAAATAATTCTTGGAATTTTAATTGCGGTACTCGTTGGTATTATCGTGACCGAAATTGTACGCCCTAGGCCCATTAATTGGAGACCTTCCTATACTTCCATTTCAAAGATACCATTTGGTTGCTTTGTGCTTTTTAATGAACTGCCATCGCTTTTTCCGAATAGTGAAATACAATCGGTCGAAGAAAGTATTTATGACGTGCTTATAAAAAGTGATTCTTTGAAAACTTCTAATTATCTTTTAATAAACGAAAATATTTATTTAGATGAACAAGAAACAAATCAAATATTAAATTACGTCGCAAAAGGCAATCAAGTATTTATAGCAACTACAGAGCTAAGAGGTAAATTAGCTGACACTCTTAATATTGAAATTTTACAGGAGTATACTATTAAAGAGGATACCGTAAGTGTAGACTTTACTCACAGCGAATTAAATAAAAGTATATATGAATTTGAAAGAGGGGTCAATACTGCCTACTTCACGAGTTTAGATACATTAAACACTGAAATTTTAGGTCATATACATTTTAAGGACAACACGTTGTTAAACAATGAAAAGAAAGTAAAACAAGTTAAACCAAATTTCATTAAAACATCGTTCGGTAAAGGAAGCTTTATCATCAATACCTTACCAATTGCATTCACAAATTATTATTTATTAAGCGCTAATAGTAGCTATAGCGCAAGTAGTTTTTCTTATCTAAAAAATAATTTGCTGTATTGGGATGATTATAAAAAATCGGGTAGAAAAGTAATATCGTCGCCAATGCGATTTGTTTTAAACCAACCTGCTTTAAAATGGAGTTATTATCTAGTACTGTTCGGACTCCTGCTTTTTGTAATTTTTAAAGCGAAGCGTGAACAACGAATTATACCCGTTATAATACCTTTAGAAAATTCATCGGTCGAGTTCGCAAGAACCGTAGGATCTCTCTATCATCAAAGTAAAGACTACACCAACTTAAATAGCAAAAAGATAAATTACTTTTTAATCTATTTAAGAAATAGATATTATCTAAATACAACTGTTTTAGATGAAAGGTTAGTAGCTCAATTAGCAGCGAAAGCAGGCAAAAACATTGAAGAAACAAAATCTTTAATAGACTTCATATTGAGTCTAAAAAACAAACCTATACATTCAGAACAGGATACTTTAAACCTAGCGAAGAAAATAAACACATTTAAACAATCTTATGGAAGATAATACACAAGATGAAAATAACTTAGAATTTAACTCGAGAATTGACCTCTCTAAGCTGCAAGAATCGGTAGCTCGGGTTAAAACAGAATTAAGCAAAGTAATCATCGGTCAACAAGACATGATAGAATTATTAATTGTTTCTATCTTGGCAAATGGGCATTCCTTAATTGAAGGTGTACCTGGTGTTGCCAAAACTGTTACGGCAAAGTTATTGGCAAAGACCATGAATGTTGATTTCAGTAGAATACAATTTACACCCGATTTAATGCCTAGTGATATTTTAGGTACTTCTATTTTTAATGTAAAAACATCTGAATTCGAGTTTAAAAAAGGACCAATCTTTTCGAATATTATTCTAATTGATGAGATTAATAGAGCTCCTGCAAAAACCCAAGCAGCTCTTTTTGAAGCTATGGCAGAGCGACAGATTACTATTGATGGTAATGAATTTGAATTGCAACCTCCATTTTTGGTTTTTGCAACCCAAAATCCTATAGAACAAGAAGGCACCTACAGATTACCTGAAGCACAACTAGATCGTTTTTTATTCAAGATTAATGTTCATTACCCTACTCTTGAAGAAGAAATTCAAATTCTAGAAAATAAGCACCAACAGAAAACCACTAATGTTGAAACTCTTATTGATTCTGTGTTATCGGCAGAGCAGATAGCTGCTTACCAAAAAGTAATAAAGGATATAATCGTAGAAGATAATTTACTGAAATATATTGCTGCAATAGTCAATAATACTAGAACCAACGCAAATCTTTATTTAGGTGCATCTCCAAGAGCTTCAATTGCCATATTAGAGGCATCAAAGGCTGTAGCGGCAATTAATGGTAGAGATTTCATCACCCCTGATGATATTAAAAAAGTAGTTGGTCCCATCTTATGTCACCGTATTATACTAACACCAGAGCGAGAAATGGAAGGCTTGACAGCCGAAAAAATGATACAAGACTTGATTCAAACCATTGAGATTCCTAGATAAGTAATCATGAAAATGGCGTTCAAAAACATATTTCTACAAAAGAGATTTTTCTTTGCACTGACAGGGGTAATTTTCTGTTTTCTAATTTCTTATATTTTTGAGAATATTACATTTTTTGCCAAGTCATTTTTCTATATTTTCTTAGCATTATGCCTAGTAGATCTACTTCTCTTATTTCTATCGAAAGGTGGTGTAATTGCAGTTAGAATTGTTTCTGATAAACTTTCTAACGGAGACGAAAATACTATTGAAATTAAGGTTACCAATCAATATCTATTTACAAGTCATTTGAATATAATAGATGAACTTCCTTTTCAATTTCAGAGGAGAGACCTTAGCTTTAATAGTCGTTTAAAAACTGGTGATCAAAAATTATATTCCTACTCGGTTAGACCTGTAGAAAGAGGTATTTATATTTTTGGCAATTTAAATATTTTCGCATGTTCGCCTATAGGTTTAATTGCCCGTAAGTTCACCTTTGACCAAGACAAAGAAGTACCGGTATACCCTTCTTTTTTGCAGCTTCGAAAGTATGACCTATTGGCATTTAGCAATAGACTTTTTGAGTATGGAATAAAAAAAATACGCCGTATCGGTAATACGATGGAGTTTGAACAAATTAAAGATTATGTTCAAGGGGATGATATAAGAAACATCAATTGGAAAGCCACTGCAAAAAAAGGTCAATTGATGGTTAACCAGTTTCAAGATGAAAAGTCTCAACCTGTATATTCAATAATTGATAAAGGGCGAGTAATGAAAATGCCTTTTAACGAACTTAGCTTATTAGATTATGCCATAAATGCTACACTGGTAATCAGCAATATTGCTTTGAAGAAAAATGATAAAGCGGGTATGTTCGCCTTTAGCAATAAAATAGAAAATAGAGTTGTTGCCGAACGTAGAAGTTCACAAATGAATCTTATTCTTGAAACGCTATATAACCTTAAAACAAATTTTGTAGAAAGTGATTTTAGTAGACTGTATATAGACACAAAGAGACATCTGCCCCAAAGAAGTCTTCTCTTACTTTACACTAATTTTGAAACTTTAGACGCATTACACCGCCAACTACCCTATTTACAAGCAATCGCAAAACAACATTTACTAGTTGTTATATTTTTTGAGAATACAGAACTCATTTCTTATACCCAGAAAAAATCAAATAACACATTAGAAATTTTTGAGCAAACCATCGCAGAGAAATTTATTTATGAAAAACAATTGGTAGTAAATGAATTAAGAAAGTATGGTATACAGACTATTCTTACCAAACCAGAAGATTTGACCATAAATACAGTAAATAAATATTTAGAGATAAAGGCAAAGGGACTATTATAAGCTTACTTTAACATATAGGCAGCTTGTAATTCTGAGGAAATATCTCCCGTTCCATTTTCTACAAATGTCGGCAAATCTAATTCTTGATTAAAATCTAATTCAGCTACCAGACAACCACATTTTCTACCGTTACCATTTCTTCTTCTACTGTTACTCGTTAAAATGTCTAAAGCCATACCAGAAAGCACTCCACCTAAGGTTGTATAAAGCACATCTTTCGCCTCCCATTCATTGCCTCTTGGTTTATCATAAAATGTTTCTTTTGCTAATCCGGCAGCTAAACTACTTCCGACTGCTCCTGCCCATTTCCAACCTCTTTGACCATTCGTTAATTTGTGGGCAGCAAAACCACCGGCAACACCAATAACAACTCCGGCCCCAATATGCTTAGCAGCGTCTCCAGGGTCTTGAGCTGTCAAATTTGTACTGATAATTAATACTACAAGAAAAAGAATTGATTTCATTTATTGAATGGAGGTTTTTTTATATAACGTGCTTTAATAGATTAAATTATACTCTATATCAATCACATTAATAAGCAATCTAAATCAAATAAGCCGGACCCGACAAGAATTTTCGGATGATTTATCAACTGTACATTTTTGGGTTAAATACTTGACTAATTTTAAATCTCAAATAATATAATATGAAAACAATTTTACATAAATCAGATACTAGAGGTCATGCTGATTATGAATGGTTAAATTCATATCGTTGCTTTAGTTTTACTCATTATCATAATCCAGAACGTATGCTTTTTGGAGTCTTAAGAGTTTTGAATGATGATATGGTTGTTGTAGGTCTTGGGTTTGACACTCATCCTTATAGTAATATGGAAATAATTTCTATTAAAAATATAGAAACCAACAATAGTCTTTATCAAATACTATCTCCTAACGGAGGTGAAGACGGAGTCTGGATTCATCAAGATACATAGTTTCATTTAGGAAATTACAAATTAAGAAAAACAGATTTCTACGCACTAAAGAAAGAAGACAATGGTGTTCACATATTTGTTTTAAGAATTGATATTGAGATAGTTGACAAAATTTTAAATAAATGGTATGGCCTTGAAATTGGGAAAACCGACTCGTTTATTTTAACAGCGGACAGTTCTGCCAAGGTATTGGTAATAGAAGTACCAATGGGTAACTAACGTCTTTTTAGAGCACATTAAAATTATGTATCAAAAAGTCGCCTTATCGATTTTTAAAGCAACTACTTTCTTATATTTAGGTAAAATATGTTATTCAAAATAAACTCCCCCAAATTCATATTTTCAATATACAATAGAGGGAATTATTAAGCCCCCTTAAAAAGAAAAACTCAAACACTTTAATAGTACTTATAAGATTTTATTTAAAACTTTAATTTAACAACTTGGCTAGCATTAATACTAAATCAACACATTCCATATTTGAAAGAGGTAGGCTACAAAATGATTTTGGTCTGATAACCCTTATCTCTATGCTTGGTTCATTTATTGTGTTTGTTGACACTCTTTTATTTTACTCTCCACAAGAACAAATTATCGCATTAATTATTGCCATAGGTTTCGGAGTTGGTTTTCTATTGAATCGCCTAAGATTTAATAAAGCCACTAGGTTTTACATGACAATTTATGCACCATCGACATTTATGGTGCTTATTTTATTAATAGGCGGTTTTTTTGGTCAAGCAGTTGGTTTTGCGACAATGGCTTTTTTAGCATTTATTGGATATCGTAAAAATAGAAAATTGAGAATTATTATTATTACGTATGATATTCTGGCATTTATTTTACCTACAATATACATTGCCATTTACGGCCCATTATTAGGTATAATTGACTTACCCTTTGATGAAATCATTGTATTTATAGCTTGCTTAGCATGGCTTTCATTAACATTTAAAATGTATGATGAAACTAAAACCAGAACGTATACTAATGCTCTAGAGAAAAACAATAAAGCACTAAAAGATAGCGAGTCCAACCTTCAATTGACACAGGTTAGTTTAAAAAATCAAAATAATAAACTGGCTGTTTTAAACCATGAATTGGAATTAAAAAATAAACATATTGAGGAATTCACTTTTATCGTAACCCACGATTTAAGAGGGCCTTTAAATAATATAAATGTTATTGCCAAAGAATTGCAGAATCAACATTCATCAGCCAATTATAAAAATTTCGATAGCTTTTTAAAGCATTTAGATGGTAGCTCTGCAAGATTGACAAATTTGGTTCAAGGTTTATTAAAATATGCAGAAATTGGCAATTCAAGCCAAATGCAAAGTGTAAATATAAATGAGGTTATCACCCTTGTTTTAGATGATTTGTCTGAAAGTATAAAAGCTAATAATACTAAAATTAGTATTGAAGAAATGCCGGTATTGGTTGGAAGAATTAATGACCTAAGAATGCTTTTTCAAAATTTAATACATAACGCATTAAAATTTAAATCATCAAATAAAGAACCGCGCATTACAATTCGTTCTACAAAAGTCCCTGGCTTTTTTCAATTTAGTGTCGAGGATAATGGTATAGGTATACCTAAAGATCAAAAAAATAATATCTTCAATGCATTTCATAAATTACACAACCAATCGAAATTTGAAGGTTCTGGCATAGGTCTTTACGGTAGTAAGAAAATTATCGATCACCACCAAGGTCAAATTTGGGTAGAGTCTGAAGAACATAAAGGCAGTACTTTCTATTTTACAATTAGTACAGATTTAATAGAACACAAAATAATTGAAGAACCTATTTAATACTTAAAAAGCTTCATATGAAACAGATTTTTATATACCTTTTATTGATACTTTCTTTAAATACTAACATAGCTCAAGAAAGTACGTTGAAATTAGGGGTGGCCGGGCTTACACATGGTCATGTTGGGTGGATTCTTAGTAGAGAAACTCAATCAGATATTAAAATGGTTGGCATAGTTGAACCCAATAAATTATTAGCAAATAGACTCTCTGATGAATTTGGATTTTCTATGGATATCGTTTTTGATACTATGGATGAAATGATAGCCAAAACTAAACCGAATGCAGTAGCTGCCTTTGGTAATATAAAAGATCACTTAAGCGTGGTACAAGCATGCGCTCCGAAAGGCATTCATGTTATGGTAGAAAAACCATTAGCTACTAATTTTGAAGATGCTAAAAAAATCGGAATTTTAGCTAACAAATATAAAATTCATGTACTAACGAATTATGAAACTTCATGGTACGAAACTAATGTAATGGCAAATGATTTTTTAGAAAAAGGGACCATCGGTGATTTAAGAAAAGTAATTATTAGAGATGGACATAAGGGCCCTAAGAAAATTGGGGTATCCGATGAATTTTTAGAATGGCTAACTGATCCTGAATTAAATGGCGGTGGTGCCATTACTGATTTTGGTTGCTATGGTGCTAATTTAATGACTTGGTTAACTAAAGGTAAACGACCAAATAGTGTAACTGCCGTTACTCAACAGCTTCAACCAGAAAACAACCCAAATGTAGATGATGATGCAACTATTATTCTAACCTATAATAATGAAATGGCCATATTAGAACCTTCTTGGAACTGGCCCATTGGAAGAAAAGATATGGAACTCTATGGTACAAAAGGTGCTATTTATTCCGACAATCCTACCCAATTACGGTTAAGGCTTTCAAAAGGATACAGCGATTATACCGAAGAGACATTTCTTTTAGGGGAACGACAAAAACCATTTGATGACCCTTTTTCAGTTTTTGCCGCTGTAATCAATAACGAATTAAATTTAGAACCCTACAATGTTTACTCCCTAGAAAATAATATGATTACTATGGAGATTTTACAAGCAGCTATAACTAGCTCTAAAACTGGCACAACTATTAAACTTAAAACTAATTAAATTTCAACATCTTTATTTTAACACTATGAAACAAATTCTAACTACTCTATTCTTAATTACATTTCTCACGGGTTTTTCTCAAAATTCGATTATTGGATTTTCTACGGAAAATGCCAACAAACAACTTCAACTAGAAAAAAGTTTTGAAGAAAAATTAAATGCCACCAACCTAGATCAATGGATGCAAAAAATGGCTGCAGAGCCTCATTGGGTTGGCACAGAATTTGGCGAGAAAAATGCTAAATGGATTCAAAGTCAATTCAAGTCATGGGGTTATGACACAAAAATTGAAACCTATCACATTTTATTTCCATATCCGAAAGAAAGAATCTTAGAACTAACAGGACCTACACAGTATACTGCAAAATTAACCGCAGTTCCTGTAGAGGGAGATCCTTTTACTGCTCAAGGTGATGCACTTTTACCTAGCTACAATGCATTTTCAACAGATGGTGATGTAGAAGCCGAACTGGTATTTGTTAATTATGGTATCCCTAAAGACTATGAAGAATTAGAAAAACTTGGTATAAGCGTAAAAGGAAAAATTGTTATTGCTAAATATCAAGGTTCATGGAGAGGTATTAAACCAAAGTTAGCTGCAGAAAAGGGAGCCATAGGTTGTATCATTTATTCAGATCCTGAAGACGATGGTTACGGTCAAGGTGATGTTTACCCAAAAGGAGCTTACAAAAACAAAACAGGCGTTCAGAGAGGTTCTGTAATGGATATGCCTACTTATCCTGGTGATGTATTAACGCCTGGTTATGGTGCTACCAAAGACGCAAAGCGGTTAGATAGAAAAGATGCTCCGACTATTACAAAAATTCCTGTATTGCCTATTTCTTACGAAGATGCCCTACCCCTTTTATCAGCTTTAGATGGTACAGTAGCGCCAGAATCATGGCGAGGAGGATTACCAATAACTTATCATATTGGCCCAGGACCTGCAAAAGTACATTTGAAACTTACTTTCGATTGGAAACTTGTTCCTGCACATAATGTTATTGCTACCTTAAAAGGAAGTGAATTGCCTGATCAATGGGTTATGCGCGGAAATCACCACGATGCATGGGTACATGGTGCAAATGACCCAATTAGCGGTCTTGTAGCGCTTATGGAAGAAGCACGTGCCATTGGCGAATTGGCTAAGAAAGGCCAAAAACCAAAACGAACAATTGTATTTTGTGCTTGGGATGCTGAAGAACCTGGTCTAATTGGTTCTACAGAATGGGTTGAAGATCATAAAAAAGAATTGCAAGAAAAAGTGGTTGCTTACATAAACACTGATGGTAACGGTCGCGGATTTTTAGGTGCAGGTGGTTCACATTCCTTACAAGCAATGGTCAGTGAAGTTGCAGGTGCCGTAACCGACCCACAAACTAAGGTATCGGTAAAGGAACGAAGAATTGCAGCTAACATGGTTAATGGTGGAGAAGACTCTTTTGAATTATATGCTTTAGGTTCTGGTTCAGATTATACTCCTTTTATACAGCACGCAGGTATTGCAGCTTTAAATTTAGGTTTTGGTGGTGAAAATGGTGGTGGTGAATATCACACTATTTATGATACTTACCCTCATTATAAAAGATTTAAAGATCCTGAATTTGCATATGGTGTAGCATTAGCAAATACTGCGGGACTTATTACATTACGTTTGGCTAATGCAGATGTAATTCCACTAAATTTCACGCAATGGCATTCTACCGTTTCAGGCTATTTAACAGAAATCATCGATGAAACGGAGAGTATGCGAAAAGCTGTTATTAAGCATAACAAAATGGTAGCTAACAACTCATTTCAATTAGCAGCTGACCCTACTAAAAAGATTAAAAGTCCTTCAAAAAAAGAAATAATTCCATTTATTGACTTTTCTCCGTTACAAAATGAAATGGTTCTACTTGATGAAACTATTACTGAATTCGAGAAAAAGAATACATCAGCACTTACAAGCAAAATAAAAACTGAGCTTAATAAAAAGCTAATGAAAGCTGAACAAATGTTAACTTCAGAAAAAGGATTGCCTAGAAGACCTTGGTTCAAACATCAAATTTATGCTCCAGGATTTTATACTGGTTACGGCGTAAAAACATTACCAGGAGTTAGAGAAGCTATTGAGCAAAAAGATTGGAAAGAAGCACAAGAACAAATTGAAATATTAACAAATACCCTCAAGAATTTCAATTTATTTATAAAAGAAATGAATGCGAGTATTAAATAAAAAAAATATGGATTCAAAATACAAAAAGGTATTTGGCGGCAATAGTATTGAAGCCCACCGAGTTGAACTTACGCTAAAGGATAATAATATTGAACCTATTCTTAAAGATGAAAGTGAATCGTCTCGCTTGGCAGGTTTTGGAACTCCTCTACCAGATCTTATTCAAATTTTCGTTCATGAAGACGAAGAGGTAAAGGCCTTAGCATTAATAACCCAATTAAATTGGGATGAATAAAAACAAAAAAAGCCTCCTTAAAAGGAGGCTTTTTAATTACTATCTATTTCTCTATCCTTTGGATAATGGTGTTATTTCTAATTTCTTAAATTCAACCGCACCATGGTCACCTTGAATCATAATCGGGCCAGCTTCTGCCTCATTGTTATCTAAAGCACCGCCTGTCATCGAATCGATATTCTGGTTCGATATTACAGTTTTCCCATTAGCAATAATTGTTACTCGCCTACCAATTAATGTAATATCAAAGGTTTGCCACTCCCCTGCCTTCATTGCAGCATTTTCATTAGGGGTAAGTAGACCATAGATTCCACCAAAATATATAGAAGAAGGTTCTAAACCTATATTATCAGCTATTTGTACTTCATAACGCCCTCTTAAATACAGACCACTATTACTTCCTTCTGGATAACGAAATTCTGCATGTAACTTAAAATCCTTAAATTTTTCTTCTGATACTAAGTTAACTCCTGGTTTTGCACTAGTCAATATACCATCAAATACAGCCCATTGGTTGCCGGGTTTCATAGTCCATCCTTTTAAATTTTTGCCATTAAAAAGCTCTATTGTTTTACCCTCTTTTGGATTTGTGTAATAAGGTAGTATTGGTGATTTTGTCGCTGTCCAGTTATAAGTTTTACCATCAACATAAATCATGGTTCCTTCTAGTCTGTCGCCAACAATCTTGCCTTCAAATTCCATATTTGAAGCACCTGGTTCCCACTGCGGTGGTATTGTAAATGAAAATAAATCTCCATGTTTTTCAACTTCTGCAACAGGTCTAGCACTACCGAATGCATAAGTAAACCTACCAATTAAAGTGTTTGTACCAGAATGTCTAATTTCTAACCAAGACGGTAATTTCTCTCCTTCTTGATCAATAGTTAAATTCCATTTTCCCTCTAAAGGATGACCCTCTTGGGCTGCCATAACATTTACATTAAGAATGGTAAGAAAAAGAAGAACCAAAACTGTTTTTATTATATTCATTTTATTTAGATGTTTGATATACTTTCAAATATAAAGGAAGTTTTAAAATACTGTTTCCACTCACGTCACAAATATTTTGAATATCAGAAAAAACTCATATTGGAGTTATGATGTTAATAATTAAACCGACACTGATTTTCATTATTGATTAATTACAATAATCCTTACATTTAAAGTTCAATCCAACTTGATTTTAAAATGACATCATTTCAAAAGTTTCTACTAGGTATTCTCACCATAGGCCTTTTAACTTTATCCTGCGAACAAAAAAAACCAATTGAAATTCCTATAACCATTCAACAAGATAGTACCGAGCTACTTGAAATGGCAAAATTAGCTCGCGAAAGCATTTCAGCAAAAGTAGCTGACGGATTAAAATTAAGCCTCTGGGCATCAGACTCTTTAGCTCCTGACCCTATAGCAATGGATATTGATGATGAAGGTAATATTTACATTACACGTTCTAATAGAAATAAAAACTCCGAATTCGATATTCGTGGCCATCGAGATTGGATGACCGAATCTATAGCGTTAGAATCTGTAGAAGAAAGAAGGGCTTTTCTACACAAAACTTTTGCCCCTGAATTAAGTAAAGAGAATGAATGGTTCCCAGATTTAAACAATGATAGCATTCATGATTGGCATGATCTAACAGTTGAACAAGATGAAGTTTGGATGTTAGAGGATACTGATAAAGATGGTATAGCCGATATCTCTACCCAAATAATGAATGATTTTAATGATGAAATCAATGACCAAGCAGGAGCACTATTAGTTCGAGATGAAGATATTTTTGTAGGTATTGGCCCGGGCATGTATCGCCTCACTGATACTAATGGTGACAAAATATTAGATACAAAAACAAGTATTGCGACTGGTTTTGCAGTACACATCGGTTTTAGCGGTCATGGCATGTCTGGAGCAATCGAAGGACCAGACGGTAAAATTTACTGGGGTATCGGTGATATTGGGGCAAATATTACCACAATAGATGGTGAAAATCATAAATACCCGAATGAAGGAGTTATTGTAAGAAGTAATCCTGATGGCTCTAACTTTGAAGTATTTGCACACGGACTTCGAAACACTCATGAGTTTGTATTTGATGCCTTTGGAAATATTATTTCGTCTGATAATGATGGTGACCATAAAGGAGAAAGTGAAAGACTAGTGCATATTGTTGAGGGGTCTGATGCTGGATGGCGCGCCAATTGGCAATATGGAAAATATACTGACCCAAAGAATAATGGTTATAATGTTTGGATGGATGAAAAACTTTTCATTCCTCGTTGGGAAGGACAAGCGGCATATATCATGCCTCCAATTCAAAATTTTCATAACGGCCCTACGGGAATGAGGTATAACCCAGGAACTGCATTAGGCAAAAAATGGATGGATAAATTCTTTTTGGTAGAATTTGTTGGTGACCCTAGCCGTTCACACATTTGGTCATTTGATTTAAAACCTAAAGGAGCATCTTTTGAATTGAATACTGATGAATCGATTTTATCAGGAGTATTACCCACAGGAATCGATTTTGGTCCTGATGGTGCTTTATACCTTGCCGACTGGGTAAATGGTTGGGGAAGTAAAAATTATGGTAGGGTTTGGAAGTTAGACGTAACAGAAGAAACTAATGACCTAGCACAAGAGCGATTGGAAACCCAAAGATTAATGATCCATAATTACAAAGATGATGAAAATGATAATTTGGTAAAGCTTTTAAGCTACGGCGATATGAGAATACGTCAAAAAGCGCAATTTGAATTAGCTAAGAGAACCTTTTGGGGCTACCGCGCATTAAAAGATGTTCTTAAGAACGACGAAAATCAATTCGCTCGTATTCATGCTATTTGGGGTATTGGGCAAATTGCCGCGAATGATAAAGATGATGCAAAGCCATTACTTGAGGTATTAAATGATAGCGATCCCGAAATTATAGCGCAAAGCGCAAAGGTTTTGGGTGATTTGAGATATGAAGCAGCGGCCGATACTTTAATTTCATTAACTACACATGAAAATGATAGAGTTAAATTCTTTGCAGCTCAAGCATTAGGTAGACTTAAATACGAAGAGGCCATTCAACCATTATTAGATATGATTGTTGCCAATGATGATAAAGATCTTTATTTAAGACACGCCGCTGTTTTGGCACTTTCTAGAATAGGTAAGGCAGAACCACTTTTAGCTCTTTCGAATAGTGAAAATAGGAGTTTACGACTTGCGGCGGTTTTAATATTAAGAAAGTTACAGGAACCGAAAATTTCAATCTTTTTATCAGATAAGGATGAATATATAGTTACGGAAACAGCAAGAGCCATTAATGATGACCTTTCTATTGAAGTTGCATTACCTGCATTGGCATCAATATTAAATAACGAATCATATACTTCAGAACCTCTTTTAAGACGTGCAATAAATGCTGCATTACGAGTAGGTGGCGAAAATGAATTGGACATGCTAATTAGTTTTGCAAAAAGGCCAACTGTTTCTAGTGATTTACGTGGTGAAGCTCTAGCTGCATTAGGTACTTGGAACAACCCTTCTCTTTTAGACCGAGTAGATGGCAGATATAGAGGTGAAATTATTAGAGAAGGTAATTTACTACAAAATAAAATTGGTAAAGATATTCCTGCGTTTCTTAGAGACCGCCAACCTGAAATTCTCATCGGTATTTCAAAAACCCTTAGCGCTATTGGTATAAGTACATATAATGATGAGTTGTATTACATATTTAAAACAAACAAATCACCAGATGTAAGAGCATCCGTTTTAAATACACTAGGTCAACTTAACTTTGATAAGATGGAAGCTGCTATGATTATCGGCATGCAAGATTCAAACGAACAAGTGAGGACTTCAGCTGTGGGACTATTAGGTCAATTAAATCTTCCAAAGGAAAAATTGCCTGCCATCGTCGGACCTATTTTCAAAAAGGGTTCCGTTTCTGAACAGCAAAGAATGTTGAATGTATTGGGCGATTTACCCGTAGAAAATAGCAATACCATTTTAGCTAGCCTTATTGACAAGGCAAGTAAAAATCAATTAGACCAAGGAATAATCTTAGATCTTATGGAATCTGTTAATGCGACCGATAATCCAAAATTAATCGCTCGATTAGACAAGCTTAAAAAGATAGGATATTCTGCAGATTCTTTCGAAGAAACTCTACACGGGGGTAGCTGGTGGGCTGGTAGAAGTGTTTTCAACAACAACCCCACTGCGCAATGTGTAAGATGTCACGTAGTAGGTGGTTCTGGTGGCGAAGTTGGCCCGGCATTAGATAATATTGCCAATGTTTTAGATAGAAAACAGTTATTAGAAGCTTTAATAGAACCTAGTAAGAGACTAGCTCCAGGCTATGGAACTGTTACTTTGACTTTAAAAGATGGTCAAAAAGTGCAGGGAGTATTGATTGAAAAACGTGCTAATGATATCTTATTAAGAACCTCTGAAGCTGAACCATTGGAGATTCCTTTAGGAAGAATCGCTAAACAAGAAAATTCAATGTCTGCTATGCCTGCTATGGGACGTATGATAACTAGAAGAGAATTAAGAGATTTAATTGAGTATCTAGGAAGTTTGAAAAATTAAAAAAATATCGATTTAATTCGAAGGATTTGAAACTACCAATTGCATAGTTCTTCTTTCGTTTTATTAAATTCCGAAACAATTTCTTTTATAATTTCACCAGCTGGTTTTATGTCATGTATCAATGCAGATACTTGACCTATTTCTAGCTCGCCTTCTTCTAAATCACCTAAAAACATCCCTTTTTTTGCTCTTCCTCGACCTAAAAGGGTTTTAAGTTCTTCAGATGTAGCACCCTGTGCATATGCGTTTTGAACTTCATGATAGAATTTATTTTTAATCAATCGAACAGGAGCTAATTCTTTCAAAGTCAAATGCGTATCACCTTCCTGTGCATCAACGACAATCTCTTTAAAATTTATGTGATTCGATGCCTCTTCACTTGCTACAAACCGACTACCGATCTGCACTCCTTCAGCCCCTAAAACCATTGCCGCTAACATTGCTTTACCTGTTGCAATACCACCTGCAGCAATTAACGGAATAGTAATTTTTTCTCGTACTGCCGGGATTAAAACCAAGGTAGTAGTTTCATCTCGCCCATTATGTCCGCCAGCTTCAAACCCCTCTGCTACTATAGCATCTACTCCAGCGTCTTGCGCTTTAATTGCAAATTTTAAACTACTAACTACGTGAACAACGATTATTCCTTTTTCCTTGAGGATGGATGTCCATGTTTTCGGATTTCCTGCTGAAGTAATAACAATTTTCACCTCCTCTTCAATAATAATATCCATCAACTTTTCAATATCAGGATATAACATCGGCACATTAACCGCAAAAGGATTAGTAGTAGCTTTTTTACATTTCTGAATATGTTCTCGCAAAACATCAGGGTACATGCTACCTGCACCAATAACTCCTAAACCCCCGTTATTGGAGACAGCGCTAGCCAATCGCCAACCACTGGTCCAGACCATTCCGCCTTGAACTATTGGAAATTCGATTTTGAAAAGCTCCGTAATTCTATTATGCATGAGAAAATATTATGTGACTAACTTTTAAAAATACTAAAAGAAGATTCTTTTAATCGTTTCCACTAATTTAAGAAATAACACCAGAACCAATAAGTTCGTCCTCTAAGTACCAAGCTACGAATTGACCTTCGGTAATTGCAGATTGCATTTCCTTAAAATCAACATACATTCCTCCATCTACTTTATATAGTGTTGCTTCTTGTAGTTCTTGACGATATCGAATACGTGCCTTTACATCTAACTTTTCATCAATATGTAAAGCTAAATCTTTGCGCACCCAATGTATTTCTTGCTCATTCACAAATAAGGTTCGTCTATACAAACCTGGGTGTGCCTTACCTTGACCGGTATAAATTATATTCTCGTTTACATCGGTGTCAATTACAAATAAGGGTTCTGTTGTACCACCTACATGTAAACCTTTACGTTGTCCTTTGGTAAAATAATGAGCGCCTTGATGTTCACCAACAACTTTACCATCGGTTAAATGGTAGACTGGTTTCTCAGCGTAAAATTCTAACTCAGAATTTTTATCCGCAAAAGTAGGTGTAGCTCTTTCGTATCTATCGAAAGCTGCAGGTACCTCAACAATTTTACCGGTTTTAGGTTTCAATTGTTGTTGTAAAAATTCTGGTAATCTTACCTTACCTATAAAACATAAGCCTTGAGAATCTTTTTTATCTGCCGTAATTAACTTCATTTTAGCCGCAATTTCCCTTACTTGTGGCTTAGTCAACTCCCCTATTGGGAATAATGTTTTTGACAATTGCTCTTGCGATAATTGACATAAAAAGTAAGATTGATCTTTATTGCCATCCTTACCTGCCAATAACTGGTATGTCTCTGTACCGTCAGTATTTTGTAAAATTCCTTTTCTACAATAATGACCTGTTGCTACATAATCCGCACCTAATTGCATTGCAATTTTCATAAAGACATCAAACTTTATCTCTCTATTACAAAGAACATCAGGGTTTGGGGTACGCCCCATTTCGTATTCCTTGAACATATAATCAACTATACGCTCTTTATACTCAGCACTTAAATCCACTGTTTGAAATGGAATACCCAATTTCTCAGCGACAATCAATGCATCATTACTGTCTTCTAACCACGGACATTCTTCTGATATCGTAACCGAATCATCGTGCCAATTCTTCATAAACAAGCCAATAACCTCATAACCTTGCTCTTTTAACAAGTATGCCGCTACGCTTGAATCTACTCCTCCAGAAAGTCCTAATACTACTTTTTTCATCTGATCTACTTCGTCGTAACAAAATTACAAAATTTCATTTCAGAAAGACTTTTATATAAGTAACAAGATTCCTAAAAAAGATGTGACTCTATTTGCATAAATATTTTGATAAAAATTACAATCTCTCTCTGAACCATATTTTTATTGTTAAACTTTTCTAAAATATTAATAAACAAAACTAAATACTAAAAATCCAAAAGCTATTATAAAATCAATACTTTAAAGCTATTAAACCTATAATATTAAATATTTAACTCCTGTTTTTTAACATATCATTAATTTTTTCAATTATTATTTTGTTTAGGTTTGATTAATAATTGTTAAACAATAAATCTAAAAAAATGAAAATTCTTGGTAAAATTCTAAAATCTACGGCATTAGTAATGCTTCTAATCTTTGCTGCATCATGTAGCGATGATGACAACGAAAATCCTGTAATTATCGAAGATGACGATAATATTGTTGAAGCAGCTCAAAAAACAAGTTCTTTAAGTTCTTTAGTTGCCGCTTTATCGAAAGCTGATGAAAGTGCAAACAATGACCTAATTGCTGCTTTAGGTAGTGAAGGTCCATTTACTGTTTTAGCTCCAACAAATGAAGCTTTTACAGATTTATTAGCCCGTTTGGATGGATTTGACTCTCTAGACGATTTTAACGATGAACAGCTACAAGATTTATTAGCGAATATTCTAACATATCATGTTGTACCCGGTGCAGCAGTAGGTTCTGTTGAATTAACAGAAGGACAATCAATTACTACATTACAAGGTGAATACCTAACTGTTAGCTTAACAGATGGTGTAACTTTTACAGATGCCGCTGGCGAAATAGCTACGGTAACTACAGCTGATGTAGAAACAGAAAATGGAATTGTACACATTATTGATAAGGTTTTAATTCCACAATCTGCTTTAGATGCCTTAAACGATGTATTGTTAGTGTCGATTACAGAATTGGCAGTATCGGTACCAAGCTTAAGTATTTTGGTAGACGCATTAGTTGCGGCTGAGGGAGACTTACCTACAGTTTTAGCAAATGATGGTCCGTTCACCGTATTTGCTCCTACAAACGAAGCATTTGAAGCATTTTTAATGGCTAATGATTTTAATAGTCTTGATGAGATTCCAACCGAGGTACTTACACAAGTATTACTTAACCATGTAGTAGCCGGTACAAACTTATCGACGGATTTGGCAACTGGTTACGTTTCTACACTTTCTACTGCAGGTGCTAACGATGCAAACCTGAGTATGTTCGTAAATATAGAAGACGGTGTAGTTTTAAATGGAACTTCTAATGTTACTGCTGCAGATAATAAGGCGATAAATGGTGTCGTACATATTGTTGATGCCGTAATTGGACTTCCAAATATTGTAGATCACGCAGTAGCTAACCCTAATTTGACATCTTTAGTTGGCGCATTAACTGCTGACAACAATACAACGTTCACTACCTTACTATCAGATTCAGAAACTGATTTCACTGTGTTTGCTCCTTTAAATTCTGCTTTTGACAATTTTACAAATCCTTCTGATAATGCCTTAAATACTATTTTGGCCAATCACGTTATTTCTGGTGCAGCCGCAAATGCAACAAGTCTTACAAACACGTATTTCAATACTGCAGCAACTAACGCAGATGGTGACAACTTAAGTATTTACGTAAATGTTGACGATGGAGTAAAATTAAATGGAATAAGCTCGGTAGCAGCAGCTGATATTGTTGCTACTAACGGAATCATTCACGCTGTAGATACAGTAATCGACTTACCAAGTGTAGTTACTTTTGCAACTGCAGACCCTAATTTTAGTTCACTCGTAGGAGCATTGACTGCTGAAGGGCAACCAGATTTCGTAAGTGTTTTGAGCACACCAAACGGGACCGACCCTACTCCATTTACAATATTTGCGCCTACTAACTCAGCATTTGCCAACTTAGCAGAAGTACCAAGCTGAGATGTATTAACTGCTGTTTTAAATCACCATGTTATCTCTGGAACTAATATTGTGTCTGGAGATTTAAGCAACGGATTAACCTCTCCTGCCACATTAGAAGGTGATACCTTAACTTTTACCATAGATGGTGACAACAACGTTACTATCACAGACGGTTCTGGCAATTCAGAAATTGGAATTATAGCTGTTGATGTTCAAGCTAACAATGGTGTAATACATGCCATTGACACAGTAATGATACCAAATACAAGTAATTAATTTAACCTAATTGATAATGTAGAAAAGTCGCATTTTAAAATTGCGGCTTTTTTTTATTTCAAAACAATCTACTAGAACAGATTTATCATCTGAAATGTTGAAGAATATAGAATTAATACTCAAATAATATTATTCAATTTTCGATCATATAAAAAAGTATTCCTTTCTTAACATCATCACAGGGTTATTTAGCATACAATATCTTCCCCTTGACAACTAAGTTTTTTTAAAACTTCAAATTATTTACATCTTTATCATCCCAAATCTTACCAAACCAATCCTTAATCAATGGCAAAAGCCCTTTCAAATTTGAAAGGGCTTTTCTTTTTATAAGTTGAAACCAAATGAAATACTATTATTTCTTCTTATTAGATTCTGCCTGTTCCATCATTTCACGCATCTTCTTCTGAAATTTATTTTCCTTCTTAGGTTTCTTTTTATTTTCCTGTATCTGGGCATGAATTTTATCATTATCCAAGATAAAATTCTTTATGACCAGCATTATACCAATAGTAATCATGTTAGAAACAAAGTAGTACAAACTCAAACCACTCGCATAGTTATTAAAGAAAAACAACATCATAAATGGCATTAAGTACATGATAAATTTCATGTTAGGCATACCTGGCTGTGTTGGCATATTCTGCCCCGTAGTCATCATCATATAGAAAAAGATAGCTATCGATGCTAATATTGGGAATAAACTAACGTGGTCACCATAGAAAGGAATTGAAAAACCTTCTGGGAATTGATAAATGGTATCGAAAGACGAAAGGTCATCTGCCCATAAAAATGATTTTTGACGTAGCGCAAAAGATGTTGGGAAAAACATGAATAGCGCATAAAATATAGGCATCTGTATTACCGCCGGTATACAACCACTCATGGGACTCACCCCTGCTTTACCATATAATTTCATGGTTTCTTGCTGCTTTTTCATTGCATTATCCTTGTACTTCTCGCCTAACTCGGTAATCTCAGGTTTCAACACCTTCATTTTAGCTTGAGACAAGTAAGACTTATACGTTACAGGAGACATTGCTAAACGAACCAAAATCGTCATAATAACAATGGCAATACCATAAGGAAAATAAGTGCTAATTAAAGAATAGAAAGGGGTAAATACATAACGGTTGATCCAACCGAAAATACCCCACCCAAAAGGAATAGAATCCACTAAACCTAAATCTTCATATTTTGAAAGTGTATCAACGTCTGTAGGGCCGAAATACCAATGTAAATCTTTAGAGATCTCTCCACCTTCCAATTCCAAAGGCAAAGAAGAAGCATATTCTTTTGTAAATCCGAAAGTTCTACTTTCTTCCTCAACCAAATTAACTGAGGTTAAATCACCACCTTTAAAAGGTTCGTCAGCGGCAAGTATACTACTGAAGAAATGCTGTCTGTAAGAAATCCATTTTATATCTTCTTCCGTTTCCTCATCGTCGCTACCTTCTGAAAGTTTGCTTATTTTATCATCTTCATGATTATACGTCAAACGTGTGTAACGATTCTCGTATTGAATACTTTTAGAATGACGTATTGCTTTTAAATTCCAGTCTAATTGAACTGGCTTGCTAGAACTTATTACATTATCCAAGCCTTTTGACTTAATCGTAAAATCAACCAAATAATCATTTGGCTTCATTTCATATCTATATTCAAGATATTGATTGTTTGCAGTTTTAGCCTTTAAAGAAAGAACTTGATTACCGTTATCATTGGTTAATGAAGGTTCAAAATATAAATCTTGAGTATTTAAAACGCGATTATCAGCCGTTGAAAAATCTAATCCGAAAGAGGCATTACCATCTTTTACTAAATAAACCGGAATAGAATCATAGGTAACGAATTTTTTCATCTTCGCCTCTATTATCTGTCCACCTTTGTTACTAATCTTTAAGAATAGTACATCGTTCTCTAATGTAGTAGTTGCATTTGATGGCTTAGTAAAACCAAATGCGCCCAATCTGCCTTGATAATTAGCTACTGCTGTAGAATCTTGTAAGTCTAACTGAGGAACATCATTGACTACAGTTTCTGTTTCTAAATTTTCAGATGTCTTAGCAACCTCAACCTGCTCTTGTTTTGCCTTTTCTGCCGCTAACTCTTCTGGAGTTAGTTGATTTTGGTAAAACATGAAGATCAGTATACCAAAAATAAGCACAAAGCCTATGATGGATTTAACATCAAATTTCTTTTCTTCCATGTGGTATTTCTATATTAATTGGGAATATTTGAATTTTAAGAAAGCAAATATATGCCCAAATATGAAGTTTATGCCATAGTGGCATTAGTTTGTGCCTTTTTATGTTCTAAAGCCGCCTTAACTAAACCAACAAATAATGGATGAGGATTAGCTACCGTACTCTTATACTCCGGATGATATTGTACACCAATAAACCAAGGGTGGTCTTTTAACTCTATTATTTCAACCAAATTAGTTTTTTTATTAAAACCTGTGGCAAGTAAACCAGCATTTTCTAATCGCTCTAAATAAGCATTATTAAATTCGTATCTATGACGATGACGTTCAGATATTTGCGTAGCACCATTGTACATTTTTTGAACTAAACTGCCTTCTTTCAATTCACAGTCCCAAGCTCCCAAACGCATGGTACCCCCTTTATCTGTAATATTTTTTTGCTCTTCCATGATACTGATTACAGGATCTGGAGTATTCTCATCCATCTCTGTAGAATTTGCTTCAGTAAGGCCTAAGACATTACGTGCGTATTCTATAACCGCCATTTGCATTCCTAAGCAAATACCCAAAAATGGTATTTTCATAACTCGTGCGTACTCAACAGCTTTTACTTTACCCTCAATACCACGCTCACCAAAACCAGGTGCGACTAAAATTGCATCTAAACCTTTTAATTTGTTTTCGTAATTTGAAGATGTAATGTACTCTGAATGCACAGATTTTACATTCACTTTAACTTCGTTAGTAGCACCTGCATGTATGAACGACTCTAAAATAGACTTATAAGAATCTTGTAATTCTACATATTTACCTACCAAACCAATAGTCACCTCATTCTTTGGGTTCTTATGCCTCGCAAGAAATTCGTTCCAACGGTCTAAATCAGGTTCAACAGTATTCGGCAATGCTAATTTTTGTAATGTAACCGTATCAAGTCCTTCTTCTTGCATTAAAAGAGGAACATCATAAATCGTAGATGCATCTATACTTTGTATAACCGCCTCGCGCTTTACATTACAGAACAATGCTAATTTATCCTTAATCTCATCAGATATCTCATGTTCTGTTCTACATACAAGAATATCGGCTTTTATTCCGCTCTCCATCAAAGTCTTAACAGAATGCTGTGTAGGTTTTGTTTTCAATTCACCTGCAGCAGAAAGATAAGGCACCAATGTTAAGTGTATAACTATGGCATTATTATCTCCTAATTCCCAAAGTAACTGTCGTACAGCTTCAATATAAGGTAGCGATTCAATATCCCCTACTGTACCACCTATTTCGGTGATAATAATATCATATTCACCACTATTACCTAGCAACTGAACACGTTCTTTTATTTCGTTAGTAATATGGGGAACCACTTGTACCGTTTTACCTAAAAACTCACCTCTACGTTCTTTTTCAATTACGCTTTGATAAATTCTACCGGTAGTAACATTGTTAGCCTGAGAAGTACGAACATTTAAAAATCGCTCGTAATGGCCTAAATCCAAATCGGTTTCTGCGCCGTCATCGGTCACATAACATTCACCATGTTCATACGGGTTAAGTGTTCCTGGATCCACATTTATATAGGGATCCAATTTTTGAATGGTAGTTTTGTAGCCGCGAGATTGCAGTAATTTCGCCAAGGATGCAGCAATAATGCCCTTTCCTAATGATGAAGTAACGCCTCCCGTAACGAAGATGTATTTGGTTTGTGCCATGTATAGAATTCTATGTTACGGGATACAAAGTTACAAATTGAGGTTAGAACTTAACGGGTTTCTTTAGGAAAATGTTTCTGTATTTTTCGAATTATGGATTCTAGACCATTTGTTCTGATTTCTAACGTAGATCGCAATAAATCTCCTAATTTACCATCAGGAAATCCTTTTTGTTGAAACCAAACCAAATAGGACTCCGGCAAATCTACCAAATACCTACCCTTGTATTTACCAAAAGGCATTCGGTAATGGGCTAATTCTATTAACTTTTGCCTATCGGGTTTTATTTCCATTTTTAAATCTAAAAAAAATTATCTTTAAGAATTCAACAACTCAATTAACATGAAAAGAAGAAATTTTATTGGGACTTCAGCAGCTGCCTCTGTCGGATTCTTAACCACTTCAGCTGCTACGGCAAACAATAAAAAGACAGAAACAGCAGATAAATTAAAGTACAATATTAATCATAGTGTTTGTTATTGGTGCTATGGAACCATCCCTTTTGAAGATTTTTTAAAAAATTTAGTGGAACTTGACATACGTTCTATCGATTTGGTAGGACCAGATGAATTTCCGCTTCTAAAAAAATATAACATTCACGCTTCTATGTGCTGGGGTGCGGGCATGGGAATTGAAAAAGGATGGAACGACCTCTCGTTACACGAAGAGTTAATTGCTGATTACGAGCGCGTAATACCATTGGTAGCCGAAGCAGGATATACTAACCTAATTTGTTTTAGTGGAAACAGAAATGGAATGGCTGATTTGGTAGGACTTAGAAATTGTGCAAAAGGACTAAAACAATTGATGCCTTTAGCCGAGAAACACGGAGTGGTTTTACAAATGGAACTTTTGAACAGTAAAATAAATCATAAGGATTATATGTGCGATACCTCTGAATGGGGTGTATCTCTTTGTGAAACTGTTGGTTCAGAAAACTTCAAATTATTATATGACATCTACCATATGCAGATTATGGAGGGAGATATTATTAGAAATATACAAGATTATCACCAATATTACGGTCACTATCATACAGGTGGAAACCCAGGAAGAAATGAAATTGATGAAACACAAGAAATTTTTTATCCAGCAGTAATGAAAACTATTTTAGAAACCGGATACACTGGCCATGTTGCCCAAGAATTCGTACCAAGTTGGGACGATAAATTGGCTGCTTTAAAACAAGGCATTACTATTTGTGATGTGTAGTTATCAATAGATTTAAAGTATAAAAAAGCACTTCTTAAAGAAGTGCTTTTTTAATTTACAGAACTAGACTAATCTCTACTCTATTAGTGCAGATTCAATATCACTTACCCATCTTTCTTGAACAGTTAAATTTCTAGAGTAATTAGTTTCTGAGTCGTATTTATTTTGAAAATCATTAAGCTGACGTAGTGTTGACTTATATATTTTACGAACTTCTGCCTTTACATTTTCAGTAAACTTTGCTTCAGCTAATTCTTTACGCATTTTACGGGCATATAGCTCAGTAATATCAAAATGTAACTGCTCATGTAATAAGGTTACTTCATTACAAACATCGGACCTATACCAAGAACGAGTAGGATAAAAATATGCGTAAACCTTATAATCGATAGTCAATTCATCATTTTCATAGAACGTCGAGAAATTATAACTGATTCCACTAGCTGTTGTTGCAGCAGCAGTTGAACCTATTGGCACTGCCCCTTTAAAATCATTCCATGTAAATCGAAACTCGGGCTCCCAAACAACTTCTTCTTGACTTTGAAGATTTGAAATGCTGAAAAGCACCGATAGAATAAGAATGAAATATGGTTTTTTTATAAATCCCAATTGTAAGTTATTACTTTTTCAATATCTGGATGTAAACTATAATGCACAGGGCAAGTATCTGCAGTATGTTTTAAAATCTTTCTATTCTTATCAGATACTTCTTTTGGCAAATGGAGCTCTACTTCTATTTTAGATATTCTTCTAGGTGAAGCAGCCATATGCTTAGTTATAGTAGCTGTAGTACCTTTTAGATCTACCTCTAATCCGTTTGCTTTTATCCCCATCATAGTTAACATACAACTCGCTAAACCAGTAGCAACCGTATCAGTAGGTGAAAATGCTTGTCCCAAGCCATTATTATCTACAGGAGCATCTGTCACAAATGAATCATTCGATTTAAGATGTACACATTCTGTTCTTAATTCCCCGTTATAAGTAACTTTTGATGTCATTTTATTCTAGTTCTTTAATTCTTAAATCATCCATCATCATTATATAAGATGCCTGATTATAATACCCAGCAACCCCTTTTCTCTCGTAATTGAACTTATTCCCATTGTACTCCGTTTCTCCAATAAATCTAGAAACATCAATTAAATCATTTTTATAGGCCAACTTCAACAACAAATCATAAGTAAGGTCAAAACCTCTAACCGCATATCGATCTGGATCATCACCAAAACGTTTTCTATAGCGCTCAACAAATGAATTATTAATTACTTGACGATTTACCGATGGATAGGTAAATTTCAAATTAGACAAATGTGTATTCGATATTACATCATTCTCAAATGCCGAATTCATATCTGTAGTAAACATTCGCACACTTACTTTATCCTTCCCTAATATTGGGTCAAAAGCAGTATTATTAAATGAATTCAAAATAGAAACAACACTTGCAATCAGTTTATAATTATCAGATTCAACAAATACCCAGTTAGGTACCTTATCAGATAGTAAGGTCTGTAACTTGTCTCTATTGATACCTACATTCTTTTCTTCCTCTTTTACAACAACAACTTTTGCATTAGGAAATCTTTTTAAAATAGCTTCTTTCCCGTTCTTGTTTTCTTCATCTGCAATTACCAATAATGTTTCTTCATTATGATTGGTTTCAACATAATCTAGCATATGTTTCCACAGCACTTCTTCATCTGTATATGAAAAGAATACATTATTTAAACTAATATCACTCTTGGCCGGCACAGGAGCCACTACAGGGACATTAAATTTAGCTGCCTGTACAGCAGTTTCTTTTAAAGAAGGCATATCTAACGGCCCAAAAACAGCACTATAACTGCTTAAATTTTCTCCTTGCAGTACTTGTTTTGTTCTTACCAGGTCTAGTTGATTATCGATAGTTTTCACATCAATTGAAACCCCTAAAGATTGTAATGAATCTATTGCTACGAGTGCACCTGAATAAAGACCTAAACTATACTTTAAACTATTTCTAGAATCGATAGTCTTTTCTGTGGCTTCTTTATCACTTAAATTCAATTTATCTAACCGAAAAGGCAACAAGAATAACACCTTTGGTACCATGGCAACATCAATACTATCTATCAAGTTCACTTTATCTAGTACTAAGGAATTTTTCACTTCAAAATCTCCCACTTTGTCTTTTGGTAATTTCAAAATCATGCCAGCTTTTAAACCGTCTTTCAAATCAGGATTCAACTGAACCAATTCTGCCCAGGTCATTCCAAATTTTCTAGTAAGCCTAAATTCATTCTGTTTCGGCTTAACTTCGTAAAAAATATAATTATCTGTATTAATTACTCCTGCTTCCACTTTCTGCTCAGGAATACGAATTACCATACCTTCTTTCAATCCACCACGTTCCGTAATTTCTGGATTCAAACGAACAATTTCATCTGATTTCACACCAAAGTCTTGTTCTAAACGATAAAAATTCATCTTAGCTGGTACTGTATATGAAGTATATAACTGTGTTACCTGATTCTGTACACTACTACCTGCAATTTTAGGCATCAACAATTCAAAACCTTCAGAAAGATAATTATTGGTTTTAGACAAACTAGGATTCAAGACCAACATACTATCAATGGTAATTCCGTATTTGTGAGCGATGCTCCACCTTGTTTCTTTTGGCGCTACAATATACTTCTCATAATCATCTTCATTCAACCCTACCTCTTCCTTTTTTAGAGCCCTATACTTAGGTATGCGCAATTCCATCTTCTTTTGTAATGGTGATGCATATAACTGTGTGTTATACTTTTTAAGCTCCTCTTCGGTAATTTTATATTGTTGGGTAATACCGAAAATTGTTTCCCTTTTCCTTACCCTATGTGAGGTATAACCTATGGGCTCTCTTGCTACGACTGAATCTTGAAGCACTTTTTTACCAAGACTCGAAACTGATGTTGTAGATTCCGCTGCAATTTTTTTACCTGGCACGACCAAAATAGTATTAGGTCTTAGTTTTTGACCTTCCTTTATTTCCTTATTATACTGAAGTATATTGGCAGGTGAAACTCCGTACATTTTAGAAATGCTTTCTAAAGTTTCTCCTGATTTCACTTGATGAGTATTAAACTTTTGGGCCATTGCAGTGCAAGAGACCAATAAGCAAAATGCCCAAATGATGTAAACTTGATTAAATATATATCTCATATTATTCCCATTCTATAGTTGCAGGAGGTTTTGAACTTATATCATATACGACACGATTTACTCCAGGGACTTTATTAATGATATCATTTGATGTTTTTTGTAAAAACTCATAGGGTAAATTCACCCAATCAGCTGTCATACCATCTGTACTTTCTACGGCTCTTAAAGCTACACATTTTTCATAGGTACGCTCGTCGCCCATTACCCCTACACTATTTACAGGAAGAAGCATTGCGCCTGCTTGCCATACCTTATCGTATAAATCCCATTTTTTTAACCCATCTATAAAAATAGCATCTACCTCTTGTAAAATCGCTACTTTTTCTCTGGTAATGTCTCCAAGAATTCTAATTGCCAAACCTGGCCCTGGGAACGGATGTCTACCTAACAATGCCTTATCAATACCTAAACTTGCCCCTACCCTTCTTACCTCATCTTTGAATAACATTTTTAAAGGCTCCACGACTTTTAATTTCATAAAATCGGGTAATCCACCAACATTATGGTGACTCTTTATTGTTTGTGATGGTCCACCTGTTGCTGATACAGATTCAATTACATCAGGATAAATTGTACCCTGTGCCAACCATTTTGCACCTTCTACTAAATGAGATTCATCATCAAAAACCTCTATAAACACTCGGCCAATAATCTTTCTTTTAGTTTCTGGATCACTCTCTCCTTCAAGTTCATCCAAAAAACGTGCCGAAGCATCAACGCCCTTCACATTAAGTCCCATTCCTTCATATTGCTTTAGAACATCGGTATATTCATTCTTTCGTAAAAGTCCGTTATTCACAAAAATACAATGAAGGTTTTTACCGATAGCTTTATGTAATAACACTGCTGCTACTGAAGAATCTACACCGCCAGACAAGCCTAATATTACCTTTTCATCTCCGATTTTCTCCTTCAATTCCGCTACTGTTTTATCAACAAAAGCGTCAGGAGTCCATGTTTGTTCCATCTTAGCAATATTCACCAAAAAGTTTTCTAAAACTTGTTTTCCATCTTTAGAATGGTAAACTTCTGGATGAAACTGAATAGCATATGTTTCTTCACCATCGAATTTAAAAGCTGCGTTTTCCACATCATGGGTGCTAGCTAATAATTTTGTATTTTCTGGAAGATGTTTTATTGTATCAGCATGGCTCATCCAAACTTGACTACCTAAACTTACATTAGCGAAAAATGGTTCGTTTTCTTTTACAAAACTAAGATTGGCACGACCATATTCCCTAGTATTAGATTTTTCTACACTACCACCATTGAAGTGCGCCAAATACTGTGCACCATAGCAAACACCAAGTAACGGTTTTTTACCTCGAATTTCTGATAAGTCTGGGTGTACCGCATCATCACCTCTTACGGATAAAGGAGATCCTGAAAGAATCACAGCTTTATACTCAGAAAGATCTTCTGGTAATTTATTATATGGTTTAATTTCAGAGAAAATATTCAGCTCACGTACACGTCTACCAATCAATTGAGTGTATTGTGAACCAAAATCTAGTATTAGGACTTTATTTTGCATGGGCAAAAATAGCAAATTGACGGTTCTTGAAAAGTATCTTTTAGTTATATTTAAATCGGATTTAAAAAAAATTTTAATGAAACAAGTAAGTGCAATTATTTTTGGCGCAGCTATTATCATCGCTGCCTATTTTTTAGGCAATGCTTATGTGCAGAGAGCGAGCCCACCTCAAATCATATCGGTTACCGGTTTGGGAAATGAAAATTTCACATCTGACCTTATTGTTTGGGATGGTCAATTTTCCACGAATAGTACGGTTTTAAAGACTGCTTTCGACCAGTTGAACAACGATAAAGAAATTGTCCGCCAGTATTTAGTATCAAAAGGAATTGATGCAACCAGTATTATTTTCAATAGTGTTCAGACCAATGAACTGCGTGATAACCAATATGAAAATGGCAATTATGTTGGAGACATTTTTCGTGGTTATCAACTAATACAAACACTCAATATTGAATCTGAAGATGTAGCTTTAATTGAAGGAGTATCTCGTGAAATTACAGAGCTATTAAATAAAGGTGTTCAATTTAATTCATCTCCGCCAAGATATTATTACACCAAATTGGCTGATTTGAAGATTGAAATGATATCAAAAGCTACAGAAGATGCTAGAATTCGTGCTGAAAAAATAGCCGAAAATGCAGGTAGTAATTTAGGTGATTTAGTTTCTGCCAATATGGGTGTATTTCAGATTACAGGTCAAAATTCTGGAGAAGATTATAGTTGGGGTGGCGCTTATAACACTTCTTCTAAAAATAAAACTGCATCTATTACAATGCGCCTAGAATATAAGGTGAAGTGATAGTGCTACTTTGATCAATAGGTTTTATTGATCTGGTAAAGAACAAAGTATACCACTACTTGCCTTTCTAAAAATTTTAATTTTAAAGTATAAAAAACAAAAGCCCGGGAATCACCCGGGCTTTCTATTCAAACAATTATTAAACCGAATACCTTAAAAAATCTTTTTCATAGCAATCTGTATTCAATAACTGAGTCGCTAAACTTTCAATAACCTTACAACTATGTTTTAAAAAAAGTAAAGCTCAGGAACCACCCTGAGCTTTCTACTAAATCAAAAACCAACTTTAAACCAAAAAATTGAACTAAGTCAATTCCTTTTTCATAGCTCTTTCCTATATAACAACCAGCTTATCTTTTACCCTACTTTTAAATCCTATTATTTTTACCTTTAGAAAAAAACTGCAATGATTGATTCCTTTTTTGACGAATTAAGTAAGGAAATACATAATGGTGTGGAACAAAGAGGACATCCATTTAGGTTCTTTACAATGGCAACTGTAGGTAATGAAACTATAGCAAGGCTAAGAACAGTCGTATTAAGGCATGTCTCAAAAGAGTTACAATTAACCATATATACCGATAGCCGTACTCAAAAAATAAATCACATTAATGAAAATAATCAGATAAGCCTACTTCTTTATCATCCTGAGAAATTATTGCAACTAAAAATTGATGGCGTTGCAAAAATAATTAGCGATACTGAGAGACTGAAAAAGTATTGGAATAATATTCAACCAAACAATAAAAAAGATTACATCACAAATAATAGCCCAGGTAGCAATATTAAAAATCCTGATCAGGTAGAATATATTGAAGATGAAAACTATTTTGCAATGATAGACATAACGCCTACTAAAATAGAATACCTAAAACTACAGCAACCTAATCATATACGTATAGCATTTACTAAATCAGATGAAGTATGGAACGGTACATTTCTAGTTCCTTAGTTGATGTAGAAATAAAGATTCTCCTTTTCCTTCCCAAAACCAATGATGCTATCAACAGCTATACTACTTTGGTTGATGGACTTATCTATTGAAACTTTAATCGATTCCTTATTTTTATTATTCTTGTTAGACAACGAATAATCATCTGTAGAGAATATGATTTTTTCAGGATGCAACAAACGCACATTACCCGCGTAAGTTACATTAGGCAACACCCATTGATAATCGATATACTTTGAAGATAACTTATTCGCTACTGGTTGAAAACCAAAATGTACGGAAGATGGAATTTCTAGAAGCTTTTCAATCGGAGTTCTAACCGTTTGTATAAGGATTACAGCATAAAAGAGCCAAAAACCTATCGTAACTAACTTATTACTACGATTTAGCTCAACTGATTCTAACAACAAAACAGTAAAAGGGATACATAAAGGTAATAGCCATCTAGTTTCTACCTTCGGACTTTGAAAAATCAGAAAAAATAATCCTAAAATAAGTAATTGCACCAACAACATTTTAGTAAACCAATTGAAACCCGGCTTCTTAAATTCTAAGATTTTCAAATAATAAGCTATTACCAATAATACCAGAATCATAAAACTTAAGGATAACAATCCTTTTAAATAAACCAAAACAGGAACAAAAGTAAAACCATGTAAACCTTTATCATTACCGACTTTCTCCTTTACACTTTCTTGCAAAAAAGACTCAAACCCTTCTGGCCCTATTAGCCAGTAACTATGAGGAGCTATCAACAAAAGTGAAACTAAAATGGAAACAAGAATTTTAGGATTACAAACAGCGCATCTTAACTCCTTGTCCCAAACAGAAACTAATATGAACGATATTAAAAAGAAAATATAATTGTATTTCGAAAGCAAGCCAACACCTATAAATGCACCAAATAGCAGGTAATTCAAAAACGATTTTTTACGAATCATTAATTGAATACAATAATAAGTGCCAATAATGCTAAAACACAAAAGGCTTGTATGCGATAGCCTTCTAAATGTAAAATCGATAAACACTGGTATTAAAACCAGCAACAATATAGCTAGTTTAGATTTGTCCACATACTTTATTCTCATTACTGAGAAGCGATAGAGAAACAGCAATATTCCTGCAAATAAAATTCCTCGTAAGAAGGAAAATGAGATTCTGTTTATTCCGAAAATTTTATTGACACCGTATTGTAGCCAAGTATATAATGGTGGTTGGTCATCATAACCCCATCGTAACCATTGAGAATAATAGGCTTGTTCTGCGTCTTCTAACTCCAACGCATTCTTAAATAAGGTAATCAAAGTAATTGCAAGAAATGAAATAAAGGCAAGTACTGTTATCTTATTAAGAGATACACTCTTGCCCATACTCTATTTTTTGGTAATCACTGTAAAATTCAATTCTAACGGCCGTAGTGCTTCGAATAACATTGGAAGTAATTCTTTACCGTATTCTAAATAAAACTCTGAGAAATTAAGCTGACGTTCTTGTAATGATTGATTGGGGAAAAGTTCGTTCTGTATATCTGTTAAGCGAACTACCTGATCCTTTAATTTTCTCTTTTGCGCTTGTAACAAGCGTTTCTCCAAAGCATTCAAACCTTTTTTTTGCTTGACTTCTTGTGCCTTAACAGCACCTAAAAATGACTTATCCGTTTTTTCGGTTAACGCATACATGTCCTTAAACTGATCTTCTAGTAGTTTTTTTTGAGGACCAAAATCAATATCGATATTTGAAATCTCGCGGATTTTTTTGTTGATTAAACTATTTTGCTTTAAGAATAAATCTGAAATAGAAATATTCATTCGCTTTAATTTATCAGCTTGCTTTTCGGTAATAATTAGCGCAGAATTTCTAACTAGTAAAATAGGAAAAGGTACATTCATTGCTTCGAATGCCGCCTTTAGTTCTAACCAATAAGCAATTTCACCGCCACCACCTATATAACATAGATTAGGTAGTATCACCTCTTGATACAAAGGTCTAGCTATTACATTCGGAGAAAAGCGCTCAGGGTAAGCTTCCATCTCTTCAATCAATTCTTCCTTTGAAAAAGAAATTAATGTATCATTGACAATATAATTTTCTTTGTTTTCGATAATACGTTCACGTATACCATCTTTCAAATAAAAATAATTGATTTCGCGCGGATTTACTTGAACTGAATAATCAGTAGAAATTTTTTGCAACTCTTCAATAGTTGCAGAAACAGTTTCAAAGGCGGTTTGTTCAAAAATATCTTTCTTCATATAAGGAACAAGCAATTTTTTCAAGTTTTTATCATCCCCATCAACAATTACCAACCCGTAATCCTTAAATATTTCATTCGCCAAATATCGTGTAGCACTCGTTAGATTACCATGCTTTAAATATGCATTTTCAAACATCTGCTTCAACTCTTTGGCATTGATACTATCACCTATAGAATTTGCAAACAAAGTAAATACCTCATCTAAACCTTCCGTCGCCAAATGCCCTACAGCTCCTGACACTTGCTTATTCCATTGAAACTTTAAACCTTTAAAATTGAAGTAATTAATTTCATCGAAATCATGATCTTCAGTAGCCATCCAATAAACAGGTACGAAATTCTTGTTCGGATATTCTTTCTTCAATTCTTTAGTCAGATTAATCGTAGAAATAATTTTATATAAAAAATATAGAGGCCCCGTAAACAGATTTAATTGATGACCTGTTACAATTGTAAACGTATTGTTCTCTTTTAAAAGTTCAATATTATCAGTAGTACTTTTAGATTTAATTGTGTTTCGGTATTGATTCATCATTGAACCATACAAAACATCTCTATGCTCGTCAGTGAAGTTTTTACTCTTTTCCTCTATTTGTCCCTTAAAACCTTCTATATCGGGAAACCGATTATATAATGGTTTTAGGTTAGAATCTGCAGCAATATAATCGCAAATTAGTTTTGAAAAATAACCAGTCTTTTCTAAAGGCAAACAGTCAATATCCATATAAAAATTAAAACTTGGTAAATATAAAACCCTTTCGTTTTACATTTCCTAAATATAAGTTAATTACAACAAGTATTAAATACTCATTTACTCGGTGAAATACCTGTAAAATACATCAAATTTTGCATATAATTTAATAGATTTGACTAGTACAGAATACAAATAACCATATGAAACTAATTTTACGCTACGCCCTTCTATTTATTCCTCTATTAAGTATAGCCCAATTAAAATCACCTTCAGAATTTTTGGGTTATGAATTAGGAACACAGTTTACCAGACATCACGAAGTTGTTGATTACTACAAATATTTGTCGGAAGCTGAACCACAACGAATGAATCTTATTGAGTACGGTAAAACCAATGAGCGTAGACCATTATTATTAGCCACCATCTCTACCAAAGAAAACATGGATAACCTAGAACAAATAAGGTTAGAACATTTGAAAGGTATTAAAGGAGAAGGTACACCTGACAAAGCTATTGTTTGGCTTAGTTACAATGTTCATGGTAATGAAAGTGTAAGCACTGAGGCTTCAATGCAAACCATTTACGATTTATTGACAGGAAAACGTAGTTACCTTGAAGATGTTGTTGTGTTAATAGACCCATGTATTAATCCTGATGGTAGAGATCGCTATGTAAACTGGTACAACCAATTCAAAAATTCACCAAACCAAATAGACCCTAATAGTAAAGAGCATCATGAAAACTGGTGGAGCGGTCGTAGTAATCATTACATGTTCGATTTAAATCGTGATTGGGCTTGGTTAACACAAGTTGAAAGTCAACAACGCTTAAAACAGTTCAACAAATGGTTACCTCACGTACATGTAGATTTTCACGAGCAAGGCGTTGATAATCCATACTATTTTGCTCCGGCAGCGGAACCATTTCATGAAGTTATTACCGATTTTCAGAGAGAATTTCAAGAGACTATTGGAAAAAATCATGCTAAATATTTTGACCAAAACGGATGGTTCTATTTTACAAAAGAGGTATTCGACCTTCTTTATCCAAGTTATGGAGATACCTACCCCACGTATAACGGTGGCATTGGTATGACGTATGAGCAAGGTGGCGGTGGTCGAGCTGGCCTAGGTATCATCACTGGTATTGGAGATACTCTTACTTTAAAAGATCGTATAGCTCATCATTACACCACTGGTTTGTCAACTGTAGAAGTAGCTTCAAAAAATGTAAACAAGTTAAATGATGAGTTTAAGAAGTTTCATCAAAAAAAGGATTATAAATACAATAGTTATGTATTAAATGGCAACCCTGATAAACTAGAAGCTTTAACAACTCTGTTGAGTAAACACGAAATAGAATATAAAATCGGTAGTAATAGCTCTGTAAAAGGATACAATTATACAACAGGAAAATCTGGAACTTTAAGAAGCTCAGATAAGAGCATCGTTATTTCTTCCGATCAACCGAAAAGTACCTTGGTAAAGGTGTTATTTGAACCTAGAGCTAAGCTAAGTGATTCGGTTACGTACGATATTACGGCCTGGTCTTTACCTTATGCCTATGGTCTAGATGCAATTGCAAGTGAGAGTAATGTTAGCGGTACTATCGCTAACACTTTTAATACAAATTCTGAAACTGCAAAACCAGATAGCTATGCATATTTAGCTGATTGGAACAGTATGAAAGATGCACAATTCTTAGCCGAACTACTACGAAATAAAATTCGTGTTCGATATGCGCATAAGCCTTTCACACTAGACGGTATAGCTCATGAACGCGGTACGCTAATTATTACTAAAAGTGATAACAAACAAGTGAAGAACTTTAATGAGTTATTGACAAATGCGTCGAAAAATCACAATAAAAACCTAATCTCAACAAACACAGGTTTTGTAGAAAGTGGTAAGGACTTTGGTTCTGGTTATGTTGATCTAATTCAAAACTTAAACATTGCAGTTCTATCAGGGGAACCTACCTCTACCCTTCGATTTGGAGAAATATGGAACTTTTTCGAACAACAATTAAACTACCCTATATCAGTATTAGATGAGGATTATTTTGCTAGAGTTGATTTAACTAAATATGATATTCTTATTCTACCCGATGGACGAGGTTATAACAGCTTTTTATCAACTCAAATTAAAGAAAAAATAAAAGACTGGGTAAAACGTGGAGGGAAATTAATTGCGATGGGTGGTGCTATTGACGGTTTAACGGCATCAGATAAAGATTTCTCTTTAACAGCAAAAGAAATTAAAAAAGATTCAACCAATACGATATCCTCTTTTGAAATATCTGAAAGAGAACAGATTAAATCAACGATTACAGGGGCTATTTTTAAAGCTACGGTAGATAATACAAATCCTTTAGCATATGGTTATGACGACACCTATTTCACTTTAAAATTGGGAGCTAGAGCATATAAATATCTAGAAAATGGTAGTGCCGTTTATCTTAGTGAAGGTGCGAACGAACCGGTATCTGGTTTCGCTGGTAGCGAAGCTAAAAAGGAAATAGCTGAAACATTAATTTTCGGAACTGAAGATATGGGTCGAGGTCAAGTAATCTATATGATTGACAATCCACTTTTTAGAGGCTTTTGGGAAAATGGAAAACTATTTTTCGCAAATGCCCTTTTTATGGTCAAATAAAAAAACCAATGAAAGAATACAAAGTTGAAACTCTTATTTATTATTCTAAATTAACCTTCGATAAATATCATATTGTTGATTCTTCGAAAAAAGATATTCAAGAAAAATTAAACAGTTATGCAAAAGACGGTTGGAGATTAGCATCTACCGATGCTTCTAACTTTGGTGCCGCTATGTACATCTATTTATATTTTGAAAAATAACCACCTGCCATTGATTTTCGTTGCAAAACAATTTTACCTAAATATCCCTGAAACACTTAAACCAGTTTCAGGGATATTTTATTTAAGATAAGCTGAATATTCTTGCCAACATATTTGCATCTTTTACGTTTATCTTAAGACAACTTAATTAAAAGCTACAATAAACCAATCTTTATGGCTAACGACCAAGACCAAATTAATACACTGTTGCAAAAATTAGAACTTCTTTTAAAAAAGCAGCAAGATTTTAATATTGAGGTTAATGAAATTCGCAGAGATATTCAAATACTCAAAAATACTCAGGCAATTAAGTTTAGTCAAGCACAAGAAGAACCAGCCAATGAACCTGAAAAGGAACACGTATTAAATCCTACTGTTTTCAATGAACCTGAATTAATACAAACACAAAATGAGGCCAATGAAGTCCCGGTTGCTGCTCAAGAACAACCTATTGATAAATCTGTTAAGAAAATTTCCGCTCCAAAAAGAAAATCAAGCCTTGAAGAATTCATCGGAGAAAACCTCATTAATAAAATTGGAATTTTAATTACTGTAATCGGTGTTGTCATTGGCGCAAAATACTCTATAGAAAACAATTTAATAAGTCCGCTTACTCGAATAATCCTTGGCTATTTAGTTGGTTTAGGCTTATTAGGTTTTGCTTTTAAATTAAAAGTAAAATATGAAAGTTACAGCGCAGTATTAATAAGTGGTGCATTGGCCATCTTATATTTTATCACATTCGCTGCTTATGACTTATACGGACTTTTTCCGCAACTATTCGCATTCGGCATTATGCTATTATGCACTGTTTTTGGAGTTGTAGCCTCCCTTAACTATAATAAACAAGTAATAGCGCATATTGGTTTGGTTGGTGCATATGGTGTGCCATTTTTACTGAGTAATAATTCTGGAAACACCACAGTTTTATTCAGCTACATGGCCCTTATAAATATTGGAATACTAGTCATCTCTTTAAAAAAATATTGGAAAGCTCTTTATTATGTCTCATTTACCTTTACTTGGTTGATATATGGAGCTTGGTATGCGTTTAATAGCATAGACGCAGATTTTTATATGGGCTTTACTTTTCTCACAGTTTTCTTTCTCATCTTTTATGCAACATTTTTAGCTTTCAAATTGCTAAAATCAGAACAATTTAAGGTTGGAGATATCATCTTAATTTTATTGAATTCATTCATTTTTTATGGCCTTGGAATTGCTTGGCTGTACGATTATGAAAATGGCGAGTCATATTTAGGACTTTTCACGATAATAAATGCATTGATACATTTTTCGGTAACATTGTTCATTTACAAGAAAAAATTAGCAGACCGAAAATTATTCTTTTTAACCTCCGGCTTTGTACTTACGTTTATAACCATTGCCATACCAGTACAATTAGATGGTAACTGGGTAACTCTCATTTGGGCATTTGAAGCTGCGCTACTTTTTTGGATAGGACGAACTAAAAAGGTTTCGTTCTACGAACATTTATCTTACATAATGATGGTATTAGCCATTTTAAGTTTGATTATGGATTGGACATATACGTATGAACATATAGGCTCATATGATAGTTTAGAAAAACCCAAACCATTCTTCAATATTACATTGCTCACTTCTTTACTTTGTGTTATTGCATTTAGTTTTATGACTTGGATTCAGATGAAATTTAATCTAGAAAAGAAGACGGCACTCAATAAATTGATGGAGATTGGGCTACCCGCTATATTTATTTTGACACTATATTTCTCATTTTATTTAGAGATAGGCTATTACTGGAACGATGCTTTTCAAGCATCTAAAATACAGCATTTAGAAACTGACAGTTATTACCCTGATTATAATTACAACTTAATAGATTTAGGAATTATATGGAAGTTTATCTACACAATGCTTTTCGTTAGTGTTCTCAGCTTACTAAATACCTTTAAAATTAAAAACAAAGCGTTAGGCATAGTTGCGTTATGTTCTAGCCTATTCGTTGTATTAGCGTTTCTTAGTAACGGGCTTTACACCTTTAGTGAACTAAGAGAAAATTTTATAACACAAGAACTTTCTGAATATTATCAAATAGGCAATTACAACATATATATCAGATATATTGGTTTCGCTTTTTTTGCATTCTTATTATTTTCAATTCATAGATTAGTTCGACGAAACTTCATGAAAATCAATTATAAAGTACCTTTCGAAATTCTTTTGCATATATCCATTATCTGGATAGCAAGTAGTGAGTTATTAAATTGGATGGATTTAGCAGGTTCAGAGCAATCGTATAAATTAGGCTTGAGTATCTTATGGGGTCTTTATGCTCTTTTACTAATTGCCTTAGGCATCTGGAAAAAGAAAAAACACCTTCGTATTGGTGCGATAACTCTTTTCTCTTTCACTTTGATCAAGTTATTTTTCTATGACATTTCATCATTGAATACTATTTCTAAAACTATTGTATTTGTCTCGCTCGGAGTTTTATTACTGATCATTTCTTTTCTTTATAATAAATACAAATACATTATCGCAGATGAAAGTAAATAACAGCCTTCTCATATTCTTTATCTTTTTGTCTACATCATTTTGCTTTGGCCAGATGAAATCTTATTCAAAAAAAATAGAATTAAAAGGAATAGAGAATCAATGGCACACAATTGAATTACCAAATGAAGTCTTAGAAAATGTAAATTCGAATTTTACCGATATCCGAATTTACGGCTTAACCGCAACCGATACAATTGAAGCGCCTTACCTTCATAAGGTATCAAAAGCAGTAGAGGCAAACTCATCGATTTCTTTTAATCTTTTGAATACAGTCAATAATGCCCAGGGGTTTTTCTATACTTATGAATTACCCGAGAATAAAACCATTAATGAGATAAAATTAAACTTCGAAGAACCCAATTTTAATTGGCTTGTTACTCTTGAAGGAAGTCAAAATCAAACAGAATGGTTCACCGTTTTAGATGATTACCGTATTCTTTCTATTGTTAACGATCAAACAGATTACTCATTTACTAGATTGAAATTTCCTGATGCTAATTTCAAATATTATAGGCTATTGATTAAAAGCATTGAGAAGCCAACATTAGAATCTGTAAAAGTTTTAAAGAAAGCGAAAAAATTAGCGCTATACCGTGAGTATTCCGTCAGTTCATTTAATGTTTCGCAAGAAAAAAAGAACACTATTATTCAGGTAGATTTAAAAAGTAGGGCTCCATTAAACCTTTTAAAACTTACCGTAGATGACGACATTGACTACTACAGGCCTATTTCAATACAATACCTTGCAGACAGTGTTAAAACAGAAAAAGGATATCACTACAACTACAGATCGCTAGCCACAAGAACGCTTTCTTCTATGGAAGAAAACAGTTTTCAGTTACCTAGCATTATGGCTCAAAAACTTCGCATCATTATTTCTAACAATGATAATCAACCTCTGAAAATTTCTAATGTTAATCTTAAAGGGTATATACATACATTGACAGCTCGCTTTACCGAACCAACAACATATTTTCTTGTTTACGGTAAAACAAATGATAAAGCGCCTAATTATGATATAGCGAAAACTTCTATTTCTATTCCAGAAAACATTTCCAGTCTACAATTCGGCGATGCAACTAACATTCCAAAACCGACAATCGACACCGCAAAACCTCTATTCGAAAATCAATTGTGGCTTTGGTCTGTTCTTGGGATCATTATTGCTTTATTGGGTTATTTTACAATTAGAATGATGAAAAAAGAAATATAGAAAATCTAACCTTGTCTGTAAATACATTTTGACTTAGATCCATTTTTCTATCCTAATTATCTATCAGATAACTTTGCTTTTATTACTGTTTTAGCCATTTCTTTCCGATCTGGGTATCAATAGATCGGCATGTGTTAATTGAATGAGTTTTCTATATCAAACTAGCAATATATTATGTATTCCAAACTGTCCACAGCCAAAATATTAAAAAAATGAACATTAAATAATATGTCTCAATTTTTTTATCGCTAGTGTTCAAGTATTTACTCTTACGCCTAAGATGAGCGTAACAGATATTGCCGAAACATAAAAATCTTGTTTAAAACTTATAGTTGGTTTGGTTTATGACTTTACAACCTATACGAATATCATTTTATAAAATAATTAAACCGGCTCACCATAAAGGTCAAAATCTGCTGCTTCCGTAATTTTTATATTAATGAATTCACCTTGCTTCACATAATGCTTTGCAGCATCAATAAGAACCTCATTATCCACATCTGGCGAATCGTACTCAGTTCTACCAATAAAATAGTTTCCTTCTTTACGGTCAATAATACAACGAAAAGTTTCTCCTACTTTCTTCTGGTTTAGTTCCCAAGATATTTGAGATTGAATTTCCATGATAATATTGGCTCGCTCCTGTTTTGTTTCCTCTGGCACATCGTCTTCTAAAGAAAATGCATGTGTATTTTCTTCATGGCTATAAGTAAAACAACCTAACCGCTCAAAACGCATGGCAACAACCCAATTTTTAAGTGTCTCAAAATCTTCTTCAGTTTCGCCTGGGTAACCAACTATAAGCGTTGTTCTAATCGTCATTTCTGGTACTGCAACCCTAAATTCTTGTAACAACTTAGTTGTTTTGGCCTCAGTGGTACCTCGACGCATACTTTTCAAAATTCGGTCAGAAATATGTTGTAGAGGAATGTCCAAGTAGTTACAAACTTTTGGTTCTCTATTCATTACATCTAACACATCCATCGGGAAACCTGTAGGAAATGCATAATGTAAACGTATCCATTCAATACCTTCTATCTTTACTAAAGCTTCTAAAAGTTCAGCAAGATTTCTTTTCTTATATAAATCAAGACCGTAATAAGTAAGATCCTGTGCTATCAAAATAAGCTCTTTTACTCCTTTAGCAGCTAATTTCTCCGATTCCGTCACTAAATCCTCAATAGATTTACTTTTGTGCTTACCACGCATTATAGGAATTGCACAGAAAGAACAAGGTCTATCACAACCTTCAGCTATTTTAAGATAAGCATAGTTCTTTGGTGTAGTCGTTAATCGCTCTCCTATCAATTCATGCTTATAGTCAGCACCCAAGGCTTTTAGCAAACCTGGTAGCTCACTAGTACCGAAGTATTCATCAACATTAGGAATTTCCTTTTGTAAATCTGGCTTGTAACGCTCACTTAAGCAGCCAGTAACAAAAACTTTATCCACTACTCCATCTTCTTTCTTTTGAACATACTCTAAAATGGTATTAACACTTTCTTCTTTGGCATTTGCAATGAAACCACAAGTATTAATAACGACTATGTTTCCTTCCTCT
>TARA_R110001583_G_scaffold26757_2_pt1 | contig 66692 bp, 54 predicted proteins | sample TARA_R110001583 | Tara Oceans TARA_R110001583 (sample SAMEA4398432) | marine metagenome | biome: Polar Biome; feature: [MES] marine water layer (ENVO:01000295) within the mesopelagic zone...; material: water (ENVO:00002006), including particulate matter (ENVO:01000060) such as...... | reverse complement strand
TAATCAGTAGGTCACCAGTTCGATTCCGGTAGTCGGCACCATTTACAACTCATCGTTAGATGATAAAGTTTTACCTTGTTAGCTTAGTCGTATATATGTAGACAGAGTTGATAAATAAGAGTATTACTTAGTTATCTCAGTCGCTTAGATATAGACAGAGTTGATAAATAAAAAGTTTTGCTTCGTTAGCTCAGTCGGTAGAGCAGAGGATTGAAAATCCTCGTGTCCTTGGTTCAATTCCGAGACGAAGCACCATCATTCAGACCCTAAGTAATTTATTACTTAGGGTCTTTTTGTTTTTATAGCGGAGTACGTCCTTGGTTCAACTTTTTATTTAAAACCCAGAGACGAAGCATCATCATTCAAGCCACAACTATTAATTTAGTTGTGGCTTTTTTGTATCTAAAATCGGAGTACGTCCTTGGTTCAACTTTTTATTTAAAGCCCAGAGACGAAGTACCATCATTCAAGCCACAACTATTAATTTAGTTGTGGCTTTTTTGTATCTAAAATCGGAGTACGTCCTTGGTTCAACTTTTTATTTAAAGCCCAGAGACGAAGTACCATCATTCAAGCCACAACTATTAATTTAGTTGTGGCTTTTTTGTATCTAAAATCGGAGTACGTCCTTGGTTCAACTTTTTATTTAAAGCCCAGAGACGAAGTACCATCATTCAAGCCACAACTATTAATTTAGTTGTGGCTTTTTTGTTTTCAGGGCGGAAATGTCCTTGGTTCAACTTTTAATTTAAGGCCCAGAGACGCAACACCATCATTCAAGCCCTTAGCGTGAAAACGTTAAGGGCTTTTTTGTGTTTGAAACGGAGTACGTCCTTGGTTCACTTTTTATTTGAAGCTCAGAAACTAAACACCATCATTCAAAACCTTAATGTGAAAACACTAATTTTTTGTATCTGCACGAAAATGCCCTACTCGATTTACTTGCATGAATGCGCAATACCTCATAGCATTGACTGCTCGTTACTTTATCAAGGTTAGTTGTGCATTATGTTTTATGAAGGAAGTGAAAAACGCTTAGAAATTACCAGCTCTTTAAACTTTCTTGAGTTTAATCATGATTTTTGGTCAACCATGGTAAAACACGCTGATGCCTATATTATTTCTCATATCGAAAATAACGAAGTAAAGGCGTTTTTACTGTCTGAATCGAGTCTTTTTGTTTGGAAACATCGTTTATTGTTAATCACCTGTGGTGAAACAAACTTAGTACATGCTTCTCTTTATTTTCAAAAGATGATCAAGCGAGAACACATTACATCACTGTTGTTTCAACGCCATCAAGCACATCAGCCTGAACGGCAAAAAAGTAGTTTTCAGCAAGATAGTTTAACACTTCAACAAGCATTAAAGGGCGATAGCCATCATTGGTCAGAAGGCTATTGTGGTGATATTTTTCTTTTTGGCGATAACAAACAAACAAATGCTACAAAAAATATTTTAATGTTGCATGGCCTTAAAAGTGATTTTTTTAGTGAATTGCAAGAAAAACGAATCGAAGAAGAAAAAGTAGCGTTGAAATTAGCGCTATTAACGCACTTTAAGAGCTTCTTGATTGATCAACACAGTTTTGAGCCAAAAGGTTATTCACTCAATGCTATCGACTCAGAGCGCTATTTCACACTACATATTACGCCAGAGAGATTAAGTAGCTATGTCAGCTTTGAATCGAATTTACCCATCCAAGATATTGAGAACTTTCACCAACATCTACTCTCACTATTTAATCCTGAACGTGCTTATTTAATGTCTTTTAATCCTTCAAAAACACGAATGAATATCAACACGACTGTTATTAATAATTAATAACAGTCGTCAAGGTTAATTAGCTAATAAAAATATCGTTTCTACGCGGTCATTAAGCATAATATTTTTCGGTTTGATATCGACCACATCACTGGCTTTACTTTCCATCGCCATCGAACGCATTAAAACCGGACTTGCTTGATTATTCTGATAGTTAACTGAATATACTTTGCCTAATGTAGCATCATATAAACGCGCTAAATCTTGTGCTTTTACTTTACTGTCTAGAACCGCCATTTCTCGTACCTTACCCTGCCATTGTTGAGGCGCTTGTAAGCCATATTGCAAAGGAGAAACCGTTTCTATTTTAGAACTTAATAAGGCATCAAGAAACTCATTCACTTTATTAATATCCTTTAAACGATAACTCAGCTCATGAGATACTCTAATGCCAACTAATTGTCGTTCATTTTTTTGGTAAGTATATTCCGGCCGAGTAGATTGATTGAGACTTTCAATATTATCGCGATCAAACTCAGCTTGTTTTAAATTTTCAAATAACAGGGATATTTTCTGATCAACTTCTTTTTTTGCCTCGATGGCACTTTCATTAATCGCAGTTGATTGAAAGGTAATAATGACTTGATCCGCTTTTACCGATAATGATGCGCTCCCCACGACTGAGACATAAGGCTCGTTCGGTAATGCATTCGCTACAACCGAAAATGACAACAATGAAACAACAACTAATAAAAATTTACCCATATTTTTTCTCCACTTATGTTTTCAATATGACCTCACTGGGACAAATCAGTTCAACTTTTCTGCGGGTATAAAAAAGCCAGCAATTAAGCTGGCTTCATATTTACTCTCTTAAGAAAGTAAATTTATAGTACGTCTACTGCGTTTAAGTCAGAGAATGCTTTCTCAAGACGTGTCACCATAGATACTTGACCAGAACGTAACCATACGCGTGGATCGTAGTATTTCTTGTTTGGTGCATCAGGACCCGTTGGGTTACCGATTTGACCTTGTAAGAAATCACGGTTAGCAGCTTCATAAGTACGGATACCGTCCCAACAAGCCCACTGTGTATCTGTATCGATGTTCATTTTGATAACACCGTAACCGATAGACTCTTGGATTTCAGCTTCAGAAGAACCAGAACCACCGTGGAATACGAAGTTTAGAGAGTTAGCAGCAAGACCATGCTTTTCTGATACGAATTTTTGAGAATCACGTAGGATAGTTGGTGTTAGTTTAACATTACCTGGCTTGTATACGCCGTGTACGTTACCAAAAGATGCAGCGATAGTGAAACGAGGGCTGATTTTTGATAGTTCAACGTAAGCGTAATCAACTTCAGATGGTTGAGTGTAAAGTAAAGACTCATCCATATCAGAGTTATCAACACCATCTTCTTCACCACCAGTACAACCTAATTCGATTTCTAGTGTCATACCCATTTTAGCCATACGTGCTAGGTACTTACCACAGATTTCAATGTTTTCTTCTAATGGTTCTTCAGAAAGATCGATCATGTGAGAAGAGAACAATGGAGCACCAGTTTCTGCAAAATGCGCTTCAGAAGCAGCTAGAAGTCCGTCAATCCAAGGAAGTAATTTCTTCGCAGCATGGTCAGTATGAAGAATAACTGGTACACCGTAAGCAGCAGCCATTGCATGAACATGCTTAGCACCTGAAATAGCACCAAGAATAGCAGCTTCATGACCTTCAAGTTTAAGACCTTTACCTGCATTAAATGCAGCGCCACCGTTAGAGAACTGAATTACCACAGGTGCTTTAACTTTAGCAGCAGCTTCAAGTACAGCATTGATTGAATCAGAACCAACAACATTTACAGCAGGCAATGCAAATTTATTTTCTTTTGCAATTGCAAATACTTTTTGTAGATCATCGCCAGTGATTACACCTGGTTTTACAACGTCTAAAATCTTAGTCATGGGATATTTCCTATGTTTTAGTTAAATTAAAAATCTGTTTAATTTCGCGCGCTATTTTACACAAAAATGTGACAAAAAACACGTATAAAAAAAGCGAATATCAATTCGCTTTTGTAGTATTATTTAATCGTTAGCTCGTGACTCTAACATGGTCACAGCAGGTAACTCTTTACCTTCAACGAATTCGAGGAATGCACCACCGCCCGTAGAGATATAAGAAACATCTGCAGTAATACCGAATTTGTCGATTGCAGCTAATGTATCACCACCACCAGCAACTGAGAATGCACTTGATTCAGCAATTGCTTTAGCGATGCCCGCAGTACCCGCTTCGAAATTTTTGAATTCGAATACGCCAACAGGACCATTCCAAAGAATTGTTTTAGCGCCTTTTAGAATGTCAGCAAGAACCGCAGTTGAATCTGGGCCTAAATCGAAAATCATGTCGTCATCTTGAACATCTGCAACGTTTTTGATCACTGCTTCTGCATTTTCATCAAATTCTTTTGCACAGGCAACATCAGTTGCAACAGGAATTGAACATTTAACCATTAATTCTTTAGCTGTTTCAACTAAGTCTGCTTCGTATAATGATTTACCAACATTATGACCTTGAGCGGCAATAAATGTATTTGCAATACCGCCACCAACAACTAATTGATCAGCGATTTTAGAAAGAGATTCAAGAACCGTTAATTTAGTAGAAACTTTAGAACCACCAACAATTGCAACTAATGGGCGAGCAGGGTTATCCATTGCTTTACCAAGTGCTTCTAATTCAGCAGCAAGAAGAGGACCAGCACATGCAACAGGCGCATATACACCAGCACCGTTAGTAGAAGATTGTGCACGGTGAGCCGTACCAAACGCATCCATTACGTAAACGTCACATAGAGCAGCAAGTTGCTTAGATAACGTTTCGTCGTTTTTCTTTTCGCCTTTATTAAAACGAACGTTCTCAAGAACAACAACTTCACCTTCATTGACTTCTACACCGTTTAGGTAATCAGTCGCTAAACGTACAGGTACATCTAATGCTTCATTTAAGTAATCAACAACAGGTTGTAAAGAAAATGGTGCATTTTCTTCAGCAGAGGCGCCTTCTGTCGGGCGACCTAAATGAGAAGTAATCATTAATTTAGCACCCTTTTCTAGCGCTAATTTAATCGTAGGGATAGAGGCACGAATACGCGCGTCTGAAGTTACTTTACCATCCTTGATAGGCACATTTAAATCTTGACGAATAAATACGCGCTTTCCTGCTAAATCTAGATCAACCATTTTTTTTACTGACATAATGTGTCCTTATTTAAATTTAAAAACTATAGAATGCTTATTTTGCCCATATTATTTCTGGGGCTTCTTTCTATAACACAGTCGTTTGCAATGTTTCTTAGATGCATTTGTGCTTCGGCGTGCATTATAGACGAAAGTTTTTGTTACATCGATCACAATAGGTGCTAATTTACCTTTTTAGTAGGGGGGAAGGATTTGATTTACATCACTATCAGCTACTTTTTTTTAAAAAGAGTAAAAAAGAATGTGTGAGTCTTTTCATTTTTACACATTATTGAAAGCACACTATGTTGATGCGCTCAATATTTTCCGCCACTGCCTTTCTAAATACAAGTGGCTTGATAACAAAAATAAGATATTAGGCACTTAATGAAAAATCAATGTTAATCGCCTTATGCGCATCTTTTTCATTTTCATTGAGATTGTAGTTATCGATCAAATGTTGATCCGCAATATACAAAGAATTTCCTTTGGTTCTTTTAGCCATCGATTTAGCTTGGCTCGCCAATGCAGCAACATCATGATAACTCTTACAAAAAGGAGGCGGTAAGGTGACACAACCAATCGATAAACTCAGCATAGGATAAAAGCGCTTTTGACCGAATCTATCTGATGCCGATATGCCCCCCATCATTTGATCTTCTGGCAAATAACGGTGTCTTACCCATTCTGCAAACTCCGTTAAGATCCTATCACAAAAAGTTTTCCATTGTTTATTTGTGGTAATGAAAATAAAGTCATCACCACCGATATGGCCAATAAAGTCTGATTTATCCTTCACGATGCTTCGTAATATATCAGCAACCCCAGTTATAATTTGATCGCCTTTTTCATAACCATAATAATCGTTATAGGGCTTAAAATTATCGAGATCTAAGTAAGCAATCACAAAGGGTGATTGAGATTGAACCACCTGATCTAATTTTTTATTAATGGGAACATTACCGGGTAATAGCGTTAGCGGATTGGCATAACGTGCATTAGTAATTTGCAAATTAGCAATCTCTTTTATTAATGCGATGATTGAACCGACTCCCGCATAATATCCGTGATCAGTGATAATAAATTCAAGTGCCTTCTGTGCTTGTGATTGATTATTAATAGCATGACTTGCTTGTTCAATCGCCGATTGGCTATCTAACACCAATACATTCCTATCTATTAAGGAGCTAATACTTTTTTTACCCGACAACTCTCGACCATATTTTGAAAACAGTAATTGAGTAAGGCAGTTGCGACGAATAAGTCCTATCGGACGAGACTGCCCTGATGCAACAAATTCAACCACAGGAATACTCTCCCAATCGGGATTTTGATTAAACAGAATGGCGGTTTGATCCACGGTTTCCTGCTCACTAATGGCTGGAATTTTTTGTAATAATTCAGATACCAAAGGCGTTTGATTATCAACAATCAGATGATTTTTTTCTATTTGAGAGGCGAATATGTTTTTATCCACTTTTCTTAATGGCAAAGCAGCGGGTTTAGCAATGTAAAATCCCTGGCAAAACGGTAAACCAATTTTTTCTATAAAATTAAATTCATCCTCAGTTTCTACCCCTTCAGCAATGACTTCACAATTAAGCTCACGGGCAATATTCTTAATCGATAAGACGAATTGTTGTTTTACTTTATCGGCACCAATGTTGCACATAAAATAGCGGTCTATTTTTACGTAATCAGGACGTAATTCGTACCACATGCGTAAACCTGAATAGCCAGAGCCTAAATCATCCATTGCGATTTCAAAGCCCATTTCTTTATAATGTTTGAGTGCCTCTCGTACGGCTTCATAATTTTCAAGAGGGCTATGCTCTGTCAATTCAATCACAACTCGATTCGGTGATAAATTAGCATTCTTCAACATTTTTAATGTCTGCCCTGCTCTAAAACCAGGTTGAAAAAGCGTTTCTGGGCTGGCATTCAAAAACAGCTTTCCTGATAGTCGCAATTTTTGAAATTGTTGGATTGATAACTCTCGACATAATAATTCTAATTCAACCAATCGGCCTTGTTGAGTCGCTTCATCAAAGAGATTTACTGGGGAATGGAAATGGGTATTAATCGGCCCACGAATCAGGGCTTCATAGGCAAAAATATCTCCCTGCTTATTAGCAACAATAGGTTGAAAATATACCGTTAATTTTCTGTCTTTAATGATATCGGCGATAGAGATTGGGGAGATAACTGTCATAAAACTTTCTTCTTATTAATTACTTTTCGCAATAATAAGAAAGTTTTATGACAGTTTAATGAAGCTTATCCGCGAGATTTTCAATTTGCTACATAAACCAGTAACTTTTGCCCTGGTTTAATATATTTTTGATTATGCAATTGATTCCAAACAACTAAATCAGTGGTTTTGACTTTAAACTTTTGTGCAATCACGCCCAGTGAATCACCAGAACGCACTTGATAAGTCACCTTACGAGTGCTTTTTCCCTTAGCTGATGTAGCCTTCCATATGACAAGCTCTTGCCCTAGGCGTAAGGTTTTTTTACTACTCATATTATTCCACTTGGCAATCTCTTTCGTGGTCACTTTATATGAACGGCTGATATCCCAAAGCGTATCTCCTTCGACGACGTTATGGGTAATTTTGTGTTTACTGTTGCGACTTTCCACCTCAAAACGTTTTGCTTGGGTATACAAATAATCTTGTTGAGCGTTATTAGCAACAGGAATCAATAATGCTTGCCCTACTTTAATAAATGAGCTGTTAATATCATTAATCTGCTTCAATACATTAGTTGTTGTGCCATGATTTCTCGCTATCACACTCAGACTATCACCTGAACGTACTTTATAACGCGACCAGCGAATACGTTTGTCTTTATCTGTTTCATTAAGTGCTTGCTTAAATTCATCGGCAATTACAGTTGGAATTAGCAATTTATGAGGGCCGTCTGGCGAGGTCGCCCAATGGTTAAATGCGGGGTTTAATAATTGAATTTCAGCAACGGTCAAATTAGCCACTTTTGCAGCATAGGCTAAATCTAATTGCGAATCTGTATCGACGTAAGTTAGTACTTGCTGATTTTCTATAAAAGGTAATTCAATACCGTACTCTTGATGATGACGTAGAATATCCACTAATGCTAATAATTTAGGCACATAAAGTTCAGTTTCTTTAGGAAGGTCTAAGTTCCAATAATCAACAGGTTTGTTTGCTTTTTTATTTTTTCTAACAGCACGCTCTACACGACCTTCACCGGAATTATAGGCAGCGATAGCGTACAACCAATTATCCTCTAAATATTTATGTAAAATATCCATATAACGTAAAGCAGCATCAGTAGATGCATAAACATCTCGACGACCGTCATACCACCAATCTTGCTCTAATCCAAAGCGTTTTCCTGTGGCTGGCATAAATTGCCATAAACCTGAAGCACTCGCATGGGAATAAGCAAAGGGGTCAAAAGTGCTTTCTACAATGGGTAAAAGCGCAAGTTCAAGGGGTAAGTTTCTAGCTTCTATCTGCTCAACAATAAGATATAAGAAAGGTTCTGCACGTTTTGATATTTGCTTTAAATAATTAGGGTGACGTAAATAATAATCACGCTGCTTTGCTATACGACTATTATCAGCGACTTCAAACTCAAATCCATGCGCTAATTTTAACCAAAGGTTTTCATAGCTTGATTGATTCGCAACGGTTTCCTGTTGAGTTTTAAGTGCTTTTTTATTATTTACAAGATTCGATAACCCTTCTTTATCTTGTGAGGCTATTTCAAGCGCCTCTTCATCAAAGACCTGTTGGTCATTGATATATTGATCAACAATTTGATTTGTTTCACTGTCTACTGATTGTGAAGACGGGGTTATCTGACATGCAGAAACCAAAAATACTAATAAACAAGGGACTAATAATTTCATCAAGAAGACTCTAAAAAAAAGATGTCACGTACTTTAGCAAAAAAAAACAAGCATTACCTTTTAAAAATTATCTTTGTAATTTCGTAAAGCGGTAAATGTTTGCAAACCTGCAACAAGAGGTTTTGCTAAGTGGTTTTGTAAATGATTAATGAGATTAACATCCGCACAACGCAAAAAAGGATTGATGTTTTTTTCAAGTCCGATGTCCGTTGGAATCGAGGGTAACCCAAGTTGACGTTTTTTAGCGACTTGTTGCATATAGCTCAAAAGAGCTTTATTTTTAGGTTCAATCGCATAGGCAAAGGCTAAATTATTTTCAGTATATTCATGTGCGCAATACACTTTAGTTGCATCAGATAGACTTGCTAAACGAGAAAGCGAATCAAACATTTGCTGATGAGACCCTTCAAATACCCGCCCGCATCCAGCAGAGAAAAGCGTATCACCACAAAACAGCATGTCATCGTTATAATAAACAACATGATCTAAAGTGTGCCCCGGCACTTCCATCACCTTTAATGAAAAACGTTGTTCAAAGAAATGAATTGTTTGTGCTTCTTTCACTTCCAAAACCGATGGGAAAAGCTTATTTTTACCATATAATTTAATATCATTATCTAGTGACGATAAAATCTTTTCTACGCCACCAATATGATCATGATGTTTATGAGTAATAATAATGGCATCAACCACTAAGGATTGTGAGTTCACAATGTCAAGTACTGGTGTCGCATCACCAGGGTCAACAAGAATACAATGCTGGCTTTGACTATCTTTAATAAGCCAAATATAGTTATCACTGAATGATGGGATCGTTATTACATTAACCATAATATTTCTCTGCATAAAAAGAAGTAAATATAAATGAAAAGAGCCAAAACATCTCGAATTTTAACGCCCATTGAATCGTGGTCGCAACTGCCGCACGGAGAATGTTTATTAAAACAAACTCAGCAACATATTGATCATGCAATAACACGCTGTTTTGGCTATCATTTATTAAAATTAGGGCAACTTAGTAGTCAACTGGATACGTCACATTCGCAAATCAGTCATCAAATAAATTGTGCCCCAAGCGGAAAGGATATTGGTCTATTCGCAGATTTACATTTACTGCCAATACAAGATTCTTCTGTTGATCTGTGTATTTTAGCGCATGAACTCGATTTTTCCAGCGATCCGCACCAACTGTTACGCGAATTAGACCGCGTATTAACCCTTGATGGGACATTAATCATCAGTGGTTATAACCCAATAAGTTTATTTGGTTTACGATCTCTATTAAAAGCTAAAAACCCACATGCGCCTCGTCTTTTCTTCCCTAATCGCGTGATTGATTGGTTACACTTGCTCGGATTTGAAATACAACAAAAACAACTTTTTGATTTTCTTTCTTGTCAATTTGATAATGGTTTTGCAAATTGTATTGAAAATATCGGGCAACGTTATATACCTTATCTTTGTAGCACATATTTTATTGTGGCTAAAAAACAAAGTATCCCAATGACTCCCATTAAGTCACCTTTTAAGTTTAGCAAACCCATCATAAACCGTCAGCCGATGGCAACACGTCATCATCGACGCTAGGATTGAGCGCCTAACTAGCTTTATAACCAACATCTTCTTGAGTAGGGGTTGCCTCTGCTGCCTCTCTCGCTAAATCATCACATCGCTCATTTTCTGGATGTCCTGAATGTCCTTTTACCCAATGCCATTGTACCTTATGTTTTTCTTGCACGGCATCTAAGGCTTTCCAAAGGTCAACATTTTTAACCGGTGCTTTAGCCGCCGTTTTCCAGCCTCGTTTTTTCCAATTATGAATCCACTGCGTGATCCCCTGGCGTACATATTGGCTATCGGTGGTTAAATCGACTTCACAAGGTTCACTCAATTGTTCTAATCCTTTGATGCAAGCAAGCATTTCCATACGGTTGTTGGTCGTGAGTTTATAGCCTTCAGATAACTCTTTGCGATGCTTATTAAAAATCAACACTGTGCCATAACCACCCGCACCAGGATTACCTAAACATGAACCATCCGTATAAATTTCTATTTTTTTCATTGTACCCTCATAAACTTGTACACATTTTGCTAAACTCAATTATTGTACAATGACTGAATATAATCTTAAGTGTCTATTTTATCGAACTTGACTTAGCCAATCATAAGTTAGCGTGAGAATACGACAACCTAAGTCATTACGTTTCTACAAACTATAAATTAGAGAACCCCATGAACACAAGCAAAGACATCAGACAAGTTGTTTTAGATACAGAAACAACCGGTATGAATAAAGATGGCACTATTTATCTTGGCCACCGTATTATTGAAATTGGTTGTGTTGAAGTCATAAACCGTCGTTTAACAGGCCGACATTTTCATGTTTATATTAACCCAGGGCAACCAAGTGATCCTGAAGCAATCGCAGTTCATGGTATTACCGATGAATTTTTGCAGGATAAGCCCTCTTTTGAAGAGATTGCTGATGAATTTATCGAATTTATCCGTGATGCAGACTTAGTTATCCATAACGCTCCCTTCGATGTCGGATTTATGGATCAAGAGTTTCGTTTTTTAAATAAAAAGACGCAACCGACTGAAGATATTTCAACAGTGACCGATACCTTAGTGATGGCTAAAAAAATGTTTCCAGGAAAACGAAACAATTTGGATGCCTTATCTGACCGTTTTGGTATTAATACCCAACATCGAGTATTACATGGCGCACTACTCGATGCAGAAATTTTAGCGGATGTTTACCTGCTGATGAGTGGTGGGCAAGCTAAGCTTAATTTATCAAGTAATGACTCTGGTAAAGAGCCAACTGAGCGCCAACCAAGAACACAACAGTCTCCATTAATGGTTATCCGTGCAACAGAGGCGGAAGAACTTGCTCATACTGAGCGCTTAAAATTAATAAAGGATAATCTGTGGCAATCTTCATAAAAACACTATTTGCTTCAATTTTTACGCTCTTTTCTATTATTTCTACGGCTCATATGGTTTATGAGCCAAATGATATCCCCTTACTGGATAATCGTTTCCGTATTGATCCAGAAGCCGAGCAAGTTACTTTTATTCTCAACCATAGCCAAGGTAGAGAAACCATCGTCTTAGTTCAGCCTGATGGCAGTAAACTTTATCAACAACGCCACCCTGACACTGTTTCTTGGGTTAGTGGACAAAAACAAGACATTATTACTATACAAAATCCGATGGTAGGTCCTTGGCAAGCCATTGCTAATCTTGATGGCGATAACCGTATAAAAATTATCAGTGACGTAGAATTAGAGGTTAATCGATTACCATTAAAGCTTTATACACAAGAATACATTACTACTAATGCAACATTGTATGCTGATAAAAAATTAATGAAAAATGCGACTTATCTTGATGATGCTAAATTATCGATTTCATTAATTGGTGGTACAAATAAAAAAATGGCGCTGTACCTGGATGATGGTAAGCATTATGACGAACTACCTTTTGATGGGAAATTAACCGCACGCTTATTCGTTGATTTACCACCCGCACGATATTTACTTAATATTAATACCAAAAATGATGTTTTTATTCGTAATGTTAATAAAGATGCAGTGGTTTTCATTTCTCCCATTAGTTACAAAATAAATGCGTTAGAGCCAAGTAGTGATAATGCCAAAGTAACATTTAAATTAGATGCAGATGAGATAATGCCTAATTCCGTCAGCATTAATGGCGTCATTAAGAATGCTAATAATGAAATGGTAGAACAGGTGCTCATGCACAGCATTGAAAATCTTTCTGAGTCAAATGAATTTGAATCGATTTATAAACTTGATTACGGTTTATATACCTTTTCAGGAAGAGCTTATGCGACGAATCAAGATGGTAGAGAAATAGAACTACAACTTACAGAAAAAGTGTTTGAATTAGTTCCACCGTTCATAATGCCAGAAATTGTTGCCACGGAAGAGGCCTCTCCATTGACAGAAAATGAAGAGGTAGCCTCAACTTCTATTTTTAGTAATTTATGGGTCATCATCGCCATTGCAGTCACTATTTTATTATTACTTGCCATTATCATCTTTTTCATTTTAAAACGGAAAAAGAAAAAGGCAGGTAAAAGCTCCGATGACATAGAAGAGCTCAATATTGATGAACTACAACCGATGCCAATCGATCTGACGGAGAGTAAATAAGCAACTGCTGCATATAAAGTAGACATTTAAGAAACTTAAGCAAAAATTATGCTATTTTTTTGTTTTTCACTGTTGACTCAGCAATAGCAACTACGTATTATCAGCGCCTCAACAAAGACACACTAAAATGTGACTTTGATTTAACTGAACACAGTTAATTTAAGCCTAGGTTTAAGATAATTGGAGTGGTAGTTCAGTTGGTTAGAATACCGGCCTGTCACGCCGGGGGTCGCGGGTTCGAGTCCCGTCCACTCCGCCACTATCTATATTTAGATAATGGTGAGTAGATTCTGTTAAATCAAGTGTTGAAATATATGTACAGCTGGAGTGGTAGTTCAGTTGGTTAGAATACCGGCCTGTCACGCCGGGGGTCGCGGGTTCGAGTCCCGTCCACTCCGCCACTATCTATATTTAGATAATGGTGAGTAGATTCTGTTAAATCAAGTGTTGAAATATATGTACAGCTGGAGTGGTAGTTCAGTTGGTTAGAATACCGGCCTGTCACGCCGGGGGTCGCGGGTTCGAGTCCCGTCCACTCCGCCAACGCATATAAAAGGCTTTTCACGCCTTCGGATAACGTAAAGTGATGTTTCTGAATATAGTACTCGTAATGGAGTGGTAGTTCAGTTGGTTAGAATACCGGCCTGTCACGCCGGGGGTCGCGGGTTCGAGTCCCGTCCACTCCGCCAACGCATATAAAAGGCTTTTCACGCCTTCGGATAACGTAAAGTGATGTTTCTGAATATAGTACTCGTAATGGAGTGGTAGTTCAGTTGGTTAGAATACCGGCCTGTCACGCCGGGGGTCGCGGGTTCGAGTCCCGTCCACTCCGCCAACGTACTATGTTAAGAAATGGTTTATCACGCCATTCAAAGTGATTAAACTGTTACACACTCGGAGGAGTGGTAGTTCAGTTGGTTAGAATACCGGCCTGTCACGCCGGGGGTCGCGGGTTCGAGTCCCGTCCACTCCGCCAACAGTGTGTTATACAGTTATCTTTCAAATTTCTTTTGAAAGCTCTTATAAATAAATTTCAATACAAAACACCTCAATAAATTTATTAAAATCAAAAATAATATCTCATGATAAACAGTATATGTGCTAGTTCAGTTGGTTAACTTATGCTTTAAATAAAGCGCCCTGGCACACCAGCAATCTCAGGATCAAGTCCCGTCCACTCCGCCAACATTGTGTTATACAGTTATCCCTTCAAAGAAAAATCTGATACAAATTCAAAAAATTATACATCTCAAAGTGGTAGTTCAGTTGGTTAGCTTATGTTTTAAATAAAGCCGGTCTGTCATGCCAGTGCCGAAGGCGCTAGTCCCGCCCACTCCGCCAACAGTGTGTTATACAGTTATCCTTTCATGTCCTTTGAAAGGTTCCAAAATAAATCCAATAAATCACATCACCAAAACAACACTCAAAAAATATTAGCAAAAAATAAAAATACCAATGGTAGTTCAGTTGACTAGCTTATGTTTTAAAAGTGGCCTATCGAAGTATTAACAGAAATAAAAAAGGCGCTATCCAAAGCACCTTATTAATAGAATCAAGCCTTTTGACAGTTAAGAGAAACCTAAATCATCGAGACTCGACTTAGATTCCAATGTTAATCCACTTTCTTTTTTATTATTAGTATCAGCTTGTTCAGCAAAACCACCTTTATGTAATTTAAACCTTAGTGCTAGATTGGTTGGCGAATCAGAATTTTTTGTTGCCTCTTCTTCACTAATGCGCCCTTCTAATACCAAATCAAATAATGCACCATCAAAGGTTTGCATGCCTAGCGATTTAGATTTTTCCATTACATCTTTTAATAATCCAAATTCTCCTTTTTTAATCATATCGCGAATCGTTAATGTTCCCATCATGACTTCAATAGCAGCACAACGTTTACCATCCAAGGTAGGAATTAATCTCTGTGATATAAACGACTTTAAATTATTGCCAAGATCACTTAATAGCTGTGGGCGTCGTTCTTCTGGAAAAAAGTTAATAATACGATCTAATGCTTGGTTAGCATTATTTGCGTGTAATGTAGAGATTGCTAAATGTCCCGTTTCCGCAAATGCAAGCGCATGCTCCATGGTCTCTCTATCTCGGATTTCACCAATTAAAATAACATCAGGTGCTTGGCGAAGCGTATTTTTTAAGGCAGCATGAAAACTACGTGTATCAACCCCCACTTCACGTTGATTAATAATACTTTTTTTGTGTTTATGGACAAATTCAACAGGATCTTCAATAGTAATAATATGACCTGATGAGTTTTCATTACGGTGATCAATCAACGCAGCCAGTGAGGTAGATTTACCAGATCCCGTCGCGCCAATGAATAAAACCAAACCACGTTTTGTCATTATTACCTCTTTTAATATTTCAGGTAAACGTAGATCAGCAAACTTAGGAATTTCGACTTTAATATTACGCGCAACTAAGGAAACTTCATTACGTTGTTTGAAAATATTGACACGAAAACGTCCAACAGTAGAGATAGAAATAGCAAGATTCATTTCTAAATCCTGCTCAAAAGCTATTTTCTGTTCATTATCCATAATAGAGTAAGCAATGGTTGCGACCTCGCCAGGCTTAAATGGCTGGTCATTTAATACTTTTAATGTACCTTCAAATTTCGCCGAAGGGGGAGCCCCGGTTGCTAAATACAGATCAGATCCATCTTTGCTGGACAAAATGTTCAGCATCTCTTCAAACTCCATTATCTACTCCTTAATTTAAAATCTAACTAAAGTATGACATTAATAAAAGCTAACCCAGTAATTTTCGTACTTTAGTATTATTTATCTTTTGAAAATTTTATTTACCTTTTACGCCGAGCTTCTTTAACTCACATCAAAGGATAAACTTATCTTTATCACTACATTTTAGTGGAACAATGGAAACCTGCCTCTTATATGTTATAAATATTTTTATTTTAAAAAGTAAAACTTGCGAAGTTGAATACTACCTTTATTGATCCAACCATTTTTTGATAAACAGATATTTCTAAAAATATACAATGTCTACCAACACTTAAAATAATACAAATAAAAGTAATTTAAAAAATTAACCATCATTGTTTACATTCTGTAAAAAAACAAACTAAAACCACCCTGTTAATAATATTAATAAACCACTTTTTTCTTCATTTTTCATTGTTTTTATGACGTTTCCAATAGGGCATTAAAAATGTAATTTTTAACAAATTGCCGACAATCTAGTTAACAAGACACAGTTAACTGCATCACAAAATTTAAGCATATATGAGTTTTTAAGACTCTCATCACAAAAAATTATAACCGAAACATGATCAAAGCCTCGCTATGCGGCTAACAATTAATCGCATTTAACATAGTATTAACATCGTCTTTTCAGATATGGACAAAGTAGCAGGTAAAATTAAACATAACTGATTAAAAGGGAAATAAAATGAGTTTTGAAGATAAAGATAAAGCTAAACAATATTGGGACGAAAATATAAAACTCGTCATATCATTATTGAGCATTTGGGCATTCGTTTCGTTTGGGTGTGGCATCTTATTAGTTGATGTCTTAAACGAAATAACTTTCATGGGTTTTAAACTAGGATTCTGGTTTGCTCAACAAGGTGCAATATACGTATTTTTAATACTGATTGCGGTATACGTAAAAAAAGCAAATACGCTTGATAAAAAATACGGTGTTGAAGAATAACAAGGAGTATTAAAAGATGGATGTTCAAACTTTAACTTATGTCATAGTTGGTATTACCTTTGCCCTTTACATAGGTATTGCAATCAAATCACGCGCAGGCTCTACTACTGAGTTTTACGTGGCTGGTGGTGGCGTTCCACCAATTCTAAACGGTATGGCAACAGCTGCCGATTGGATGTCAGCAGCTTCATTTATATCTCTTGCAGGTATTGTTTCTTTTGTTGGTTATGACGGTAGTGTGTACCTCATGGGCTGGACAGGTGGTTATGTATTACTTGCTTTGCTAATGGTGCCTTACCTACGTAAATTTGGTAAGTTCACGGTACCCGATTTCATCGGTGATCGTTATTACTCACAAGCGGCGCGTACGGTTGCGGTTGTTTGTGCTATTTTCATCAGCTTTACCTATATTGCAGGTCAAATGCGTGGTGTAGGGGTTGTATTCTCTCGCTTCCTTGAAGTAGAAGTTGATACAGGTGTTTACATCGGTATGTGTGTGGTCTTTTTCTATGCTGTTTTAGGTGGCATGAAAGGTATTACTTATACTCAAGTTGCACAATACTGCGTGATGATTTTTGCCTTTATGGTACCCGCTATCTTCCTTTCTGTGATGATGACAGGCCATATCTTCCCACAACTTGGGTTTGGTGCAGAATTACTGGATGCAAGTGGCAATAGCTCAGGTATTTACTTACTCGATAAACTAGATGGACTTTCTGCAGAGCTTGGTTTTGCTCAATATACTGAAGGTTCAAAAAGCATGATTGATGTGTTCTTTATCTGTGGTGCTTTAATGTTTGGTACTGCCGGTTTACCACATGTAATTGTTCGTTTCTTCACCGTACCAAGCGTAAAAGCGTCTCGTAGCTCAGCTGGTTGGACATTACTGTTTATCGCGATTATGTACACAACTATTCCAGCACTTGCTGCTTTCTCTCGTGTAAATATGATTGAGTCAGTAAATGGTCCTGATGGTCAAGGTATCTCACATGAAGAAGCGCCTAACTGGGTAAATAGTTGGGAAAAAACAGGCTTAATCAAATGGGATGATAAAAATGGTGATGGTAAAATGCAATACTCAAAAGGTGATGCCAATGAGATGAATATTGACCGTGATATCATTGTATTAGCAACACCTGAAATGGCTAATTTACCAGCATGGGTTATTGCATTAATCGCAGCCGGTGGTTTAGCAGCAGCATTATCAACATCTGCAGGTTTGTTATTGGTTATTTCAACGTCAGTCTCACATGACTTACTGAAGAAAAACCTCATGCCGAATATCTCCGATAAAAAGGAGTTAATGTATGCACGAATGGCAGCTGCCGCGGGTATTGTCATGGCGGGCTACTTTGGTATTAATCCTCCAGGATTTGTGGCGGCCGTTGTTGCCATAGCCTTTGGTTTAGCAGCCTCTTCATTATTCCCAGCGATTACTATGGGTATCTTCTCTAAGAAGATGAATAAAGAAGGTGCTATTGCAGGTATGGTTGCAGGTCTTGCTTTTACCACGGTTTACATTATTTACTTTAAATTTGTAAATCCTGCTGGCAATATTCCTGATAACTGGTTATTTGGTGTTTCGCCTGAAGGTATCGGTATGCTAGGTATGGTCATCAACTTTGTTGTGGCAATATTAGTATGTAGAGCAACAGCTCCGACACCTGATGATGTTGTAGCAATGGTCGAGTCTATCCGTTTCCCTAAAGGGTCGGGTGAGGCACACGATCATTAATATTAATAGCTAACCGTTATAACGGACACCTCGCCTTAATCAGATTCTGAGGCGGGGTGTTCGCATTTTTACAGCCAGCATTAAAGATCGGCTTCAAAGTTACTTGATCTTTTATTTTCAAAATAACCCGTCTTTATAGTTTTTTTTGAAAACAAATTTAGCGCAAGTTATTGTGTAACGATTCCAAAGAGGTTATTTTCATGGATATCACTGAACTTCAACCCATTACCAATTTCATCAAAACACTCCCCCCCTTTGACCAATTAACTGATCAACTTATCGTCCATTGTTGCCAATCATTAACGGTTGTTTATTACAGCAAAAATGAACGGTTAGTACATGTAGACACGAATGAACCACAGCTATATATCGTACGTAGTGGCGCCTTTGAAGTCACCACTGAGAAAGGAGAGCTGATTGACAGAATCAGCGATGGTCAATATTTTGGATTTAGTGGCATGCTTTCAGGCGAGAAAGTTGTCAACAAAGTGCATATTTTAGAAGACGGACTCGTCTACCAACTACCTTTAGAAAGTTTTAATCACCTCCGTGCTTCAAGCCAAATATTTGACCGATTTTTTAACCAAGCTTTCGCGAAGCGTTTACGTCATGAAGGCGATATAAATAGTAATAAAATCAATACTAGCCGCATTAGCTCACTGATTTCAGAAAAGATGATCAGTATTGACAGTGAATCGAGTATTCAACAAGCCGCTATTTTAATGTCAGAAAAACGGGTTTCATCCTTAATCATCATCGATAATGGAGAACTTGCAGGTATCTTAACCGATAGAGATCTGCGCAACCGAGTACTCGCCAAAGGATTAAACTGCGACACAATCATAAAAACAGTGATGACACGAGAACCGGTAACGATTTCTAAACATGCGCTTATTTTTGAGGCCATGTTATTAATGAGTGAAAAAAATATTCACCATTTACCCATTATCGAAAATAATCGTCCTATTTCAATGATTACTAGTACTGATATTATGCGTAGCCAAAGCTCACAGCCTTTACTACTCATTGGTCAGATAGACAGACAAAATAACATTGAAAAGCTGATTACAGTCAGTCAGCAACTTCCCGCTTTATTACAAAACCTCATCAGTAGTGGCGCAAAAGCGCAAGAAATAGGCCGTATTCTTACTTTAGTTACCGATGCTTTAACAAAACGCTTACTCTACCTTGGACAACAACAACTTGGTGAAGCACCAATGAAATTTTGTTGGTTAGCCTTTGGGTCACAAGCCCGTCAAGATCAAGCCGCCGGCGCAGATCAAGATAATGCACTATTACTTGAACGCGAAACAGATAACGAGAGTGAACTTTATTTTAAACAACTCGCCGAGATTGTTTGTGATGGGTTGGACCAATGTGGTTTCCCTTATTGCCCAGGTAATATCATGGCAACCAACACACAATGGCGATGTTCATTAGATAAATGGAAAGTACAATTCAATCAATGGATAAATAGCCCGCAACCTCAAGCACTTCTGAATGCCACTATCTTTTTTGATATGCGCTCAATATATGGTGACTTACCTTTATTTACCCAATTACAAACCAAGGTATTACAACAAACTAAAAATAATGATATTTTTCTTGCAGCCTTAACACGTAATGCAACACAAAGAATTCCACCATTGGGATTCTTTAAAAACTTTGTAATAGAACGTGATGGGAGAGAAGTAAAAGGCATTGACATGAAACACAAGGGGTTGGCGCTGATTAATGATATTGCGCGTATCTATGCCCTAGCAAATGGCATTCAAGCAGTTAATAGTCGACAACGTTTAATGGCCCTTATTGGATCACAGGGCATCAATAAACAAGATATCCATAATCTTATCGATGCAGCTGAATTTATCGCTCATAAACGTTTAATAAACCAAGGTAATCAATACGAACAAGGGGTTCCCTTATCAAATTACTTATTACCAGATAGCCTAAGTTCATTAGCAAGACATCATCTAAAAGATGCTTTTAGCGTCATTAACGATAGCCAAACAGGTATCAAACTTAAATTTTTAAGGCAGTTTTAATGCTACAGCCATGGATATTTAAAACCAGACTGCATTATCATGCGCAGCGATGTCAAAATGAGCTATTGAAAGCTTACCAACAGTCCTTGCTTCCTTTATTAGATCGTTCGATTAAACAAAGCCCATTATTGGCTTTAGATTTAGAAATGACAGGGCTTGATGCAAAAAAAGATCAAATCATCAGTATTGGTTTAATACCCATTATTAATGGCCAAATAAAACTTAGCCAAGGACAACATAAGTTAATAAAAATTGCAGGCAGTGTCGGACAAAGCGCCACCATACATGGCGTGTTAGATAAGGACTTACAACAAGCCCTTCCACTCAGTGAAGCAATACAATGGTTATTTAAAGAAGCAATGGGCCATGTATTAGTCGCTCATCATGCTCCGCTAGATCTCAGTTTTTTAGAGCAGGCTATAAAACAAATATACCCTCAAGGTTGTCGTTTATTTGCCATCGATACACTAAACATCGAGCACCAACGGCTATTGCGCAAACAGCCAATGATAAAGAAAGGAGAGCTTCGACTCGGCAGTTGTCGTAGCAGATATCACCTACCGACTTATGATGCACATAATGCGCTTATTGATGCCTTATCCTGTGCTGAATTATTATTAGCACAGGTCAGTAAAATGGGTGGCCTCGACAAAATAAAAGTGTCTGAATTAATACGCTGAGGTAAAAGTAGTTTGGTTTATACTTTTAGTTGTTAATGATTTACTTGATTCGCTTTCCACACTAAATCTTCAATACCATTACTAGGGTTAAAACCTGCTGGTACAGATAATAAAATTTCACGAATCAATTCATGATCAAAGTTAGTACAAGCAACATCCAACTTATCAATAATGATTTTATATTCTTCATAAGGTAAAAAGCTTTCATTAGCACGCATAATTCGCTCATGCTCACTGACCATCACATCATCCCCGATTAATAATTCTTCAAACAATTTTTCACCAGGGCGTAATCCCGTAAACTTGATTTCAATATCACCTAAAGGATTCTCTACGGATTTAACCTCTAACCCTGACAATTTAATTAAGTTAGTTGCTAAATCAACAATTTTAACTGGCTCACCCATGTCCAATACAAACACCTCCCCACCTTTACCCATCGCTCCTGCTTGAATCACTAACCCAGCTGCCTCAGGAATAGTCATAAAATAACGAATAATATCAGGATGTGTGATTGTTACATGATTTCCTTCTGCAATTTGACGCTTAAACAGCGGGATCACAGATCCCGATGAGCCTAATACATTACCAAAGCGCACCATACAAAAACGAGTTTGGTGTTTTTCAGCGGCGAGCGATTGCAACATTAATTCAGCCATGCGTTTGGTTGCCCCCATCACATTGGTAGGACGCACCGCTTTGTCTGTTGAAATCAATACAAAGGACTCTACTTTTGCTTCAATGGCTGCTAACGCCGTGTAATATGTCCCAAAGACATTATTTCGTACACCTTCGACCACATTATACTCTACCAAAGGAACATGCTTATAGGCGGCTGCATGGTAAAGCGTTTGTACCGAAAAACTTTTTAATACCGCTTCTAAACGATTTTGCCGTTGCACAGAACCCAATAATGGAATAATTTTGACTGGTAGTTGCTTTTCTACGACTAGTGCTGAAATTTCTTTTTCAAGTTGATACAGGGCAAACTCAGACAGCTCAAATAAAATTAAAGTTGTTGGTTTCTGCTGTACAATTTGTCGACAAAGTTCAGAGCCTATTGAGCCTCCAGCTCCCGTCACCAAAACCACTTTATTTTTAATATTAGCATCGAGTAGTTCAGGTATGGCAGTAACACAATCACGACCTAATAAATCTTCAATAGCAACATCTCTCAACTGATCGATGCTGGCCGTTCCATTCATAATTTCTTCAAAACGAGGAATTGATTTTACTTCCACAGGTAGATTAACCAATGAGTCAATAATCGCACGTCGTTGAGCCCTATCAGCACTTGGCATTGCGAGCAAAATCTTAGTTGCACCTGTTTTAGCGATGACTCTTTTTAAGTCACTATTATTATAAACCGTCAGCCCATTAACGACATTTTTATAGAGCTTCTTCTCATCATCAATAAAGGCAATTGGATGAAATTCATGGCCTTGACGCAATAAATTTAATAACTGTCGCCCTGAATCACCTGCACCATAAATAATGACTTTGTCTTTTTGCCAATTTAAATGTTGAGCCACAATAACGCGCACAAATAACCGAGCGCCACCACTCAGTAAAACAAGATAAGTACCATATATAATTGGAATTGACCGGGGTACAAAGGCATCTAAATAAAAACCTGCCACCACTAAGACAACAGCAGAGGTTAAACAACTCAATACAATAGTCAACAAAGCGTGCACACTCAGGTAACGTAAAATGGCACGATATAAACCCACTCGAGTAAATAGTAATAAAGTTGCAGTCATTGTGAGTGCTAATAATTGCCAATATTCACTTTGGTCTAAAAATAACACAGTGCCTAAACGGGTATAAAAAGCCCCAATAAAAGCTAAACACACAAAAAAAACATCAATAGCAACACTTAATATGCGTTTATAGAAACGAGGAATAGATAAAACGGAGTCAATCACTATCATAGAAATCCAAAAGAATATAAATTTAAAACTGAGTAGTTTACATCTTTTTTAGAAGAAAAAGATCATTTAATATATGCAGTAAAAAAATATTTAACGGCTTTAGTTTAAAGAAATTCGATAAATATTACTTAACACTCACCACAATATCTTTGTAATATAGCTATTATTATGGCTTATTGGCTGCGTCTCCTGAACCGCTTCCCGTCGCTGTTTGAATAATATATTTAAAATAATTTTTAAGCGTTAAGGTTTCAATCATTTTTTGATCAACCTCAGCCAAATGTTTAGGCGTCGACATATCAATATTGTTTACTTGTGCCAAGCCAGTAATACCAGGAAGAACTTCATAAACACCGCGACTGTCTCGCTCTTTAATTAACTCTTGCTGATTAAATAAATTAGGTCTTGGCCCGACAAAACTCATTTCTCCTTTCAATACATTAATCAATTGAGGTAATTCATCTATTTTAGTTTTTCGTAAAAAAGCCCCTAATTGAGTAATAGAAGCCTGGCCAGCAAGGTGACTGGCAACTGATTCTGTGCCTAATGACATAGTACGAAACTTAATTAAATTAAAGGGGCGCTTATGTTTACCAACACGTTGTTGAATAAAAATAGGAGAACCGGTATCGAAGAGACCTATCACAGTAATAAGTAGCAAAATTGGCCATGTGATAAGCAATCCAAATAACGCCATGAAAAAATCCAGTATTCTTATCATTGTTTCTTTTTATCCCTATTTAAATTTTCTAAAAAAGCAGTCGCCGTTTTTTGCAAGCATTCTGCATTACGGTAGGGAGGGGTCCAATTTAACAACTCTTTTGTTTTAGATATATCAACCTGAAGTGAACCACACAAACGCTGTGATATTGAAGGTTTCCTGATCAGTTTAGCGACAAAAACAAAGCATATGGCGGGAATCGGTAATAAACGATTAGGCGCCCCTAATGCAGTTGTAATTTTAGATAATAACTGTGTTGTTGAAAGGTCTTCATCATCGGACACTAAAAAGGTCTCGTTAGCGGCTTTTGGATGGTCAATACAAACCTTAATTAAATTAACCAAATTATCAACAGAGACAAGACTTCGTTTGTTGTTATTAATACCTCCTAAAGGCAATGGCAAACCCTTATTTAACCATTTCATCATTGAAGCAAAATTAGCTTTCACGCCAGGTCCGTAAACCAACGGAGGTCGAATAATCACCACTTCCAATCCAGTCTCTTGCGCTATTTTACGTAGCCCAACTTCCGCTTCATATTTACTGAGCCCATAAGGATCCGTTGGCACAAAAGTATCATCCTGTTTAAAGGGCTTATCTAATTCGGTTGACTCACCATTAACTTTAATTGTGCTAATAAATATAAAACGTTTAACGCCAGCATTAACCGCTTGTTCTACTAAGCGCAATGTTGAATTTGTATTAATCCGACGATACTCTACTAATGGATCGTTACTACTTTCCTGCATTAAATGTACACGAGCAGCACAGTGGATAATAACCTCAACCCCATCAAGTTCTTTCTCTATATTAAAATTACTCGAAAAATCAACCTCTACAGAGCCCTTATCCACCCCAAGACGCGTGGTTTGTAATACATCGAATGCGTTTTCATGTTGCAGCTTCAAGGCTAAAGCACTACCCAGAAAACCATTTGCCCCAGTAATAAGAATCTTTTTCAAAATGAACCTGTGTGATTGTAAGTAATTTAGATATATCGTATTTACACGTATATTGTGCCACATTAATTATTACTTTTTTCATTATTTATATTAGAATGTTATTGCTTTAACACATTAATTTATAATAAACCTCTTACGTTCCAACTTAATACCAATCATTTAAAAATCAAATTATTAAAGGCTACATATGAAAGTTTTACATGTATACAGAACTTGTTACCCTGAAACAAAGGGAGGTTTAGAGCAAGCAATTAGATTTATATGTAAAGGCTGCATAGAACATAATGTACAAAGTACAATTTTGACATTAGGCGATGACAATAAAGAGTACGACTTTGAAGGTACTAAAATCATTGTTATCAAAAAAGATTTTGAGATTTCTTCAAATGGTTTTTCATTAAACTTATTTAAAAAATTCAGAGAGTTAAGTAAAGAAAGTGATATTATTCATTACCAATACCCTTGGCCTACTGGTGATTTACTTAGCCTTTTCGCACCTAAAAAGCCTTCTATTGTTAGCTACCAATCTGATATTGTAAAACAAAAGTGGCTAAAAAAATTATACTGGCCTATTGAGCAATATTTTTTTTCACACATAGATAAAATTATTGCCAGTTCCCCCCAATATGCAAGCTCTAGTGAGAATTTGACCAAATACAAAAATAAGGTAGAGGTCATCCCACTTGCGATTGATAATAGTGTTTATCCAGTTATAGATACAGAGCTTAAAAATAAATGGCAGGACGAAGTTGGGGCAGATTTCTTTTTATTCATTGGTGTTTTGCGTTATTACAAAGGCTTGAAATATCTCCTGCAGGCAGCAAAATTATGCAAGTTACCAATCGTCATTGCTGGGGATGGACCAGAGAAAGAATCTTTACAAACATATATCTCTGAGAATAACCTCACTAATGTCAAAATGGTTGGTTTTATTGAAGAAAACGATAAAGTTGCTTTGCATCATTTATCGCAAGCTTTTATTTTCCCATCACATTTAAGATCAGAAGCTTTTGGTATTTCATTATTAGAGGCACAACTATATAGCAAACCGATTATAAGTTGCGACATTGGCACCGGCTCTTCATATGTCAACATACACAATGAAACGGGCCTTAATGTCGCCCCTGCTGATCCTGATGCCTTAGCGCTTGCGATGAACACATTAAATGACAATAGAAAATTGGGGTTAACTTTAGGTAAGCAAGCACGAGCTAGATATGAAAGTAATTTTACTTCAAAACTTTACGCGCAAAATTATATTAATGCTTACCAACAACTGTTAAAAATCAACGCTTAAAAATACAACGACTCACGATCATACTTACAATTTTTGTGTAATAGATAAAATATCATCGACACATTTTTTCCAAGTAAAAAATGAAGCTCTTTCGACTGCTTTTTTTTGCAAAGATAAACGTAAGTTACTATCTGATAATATGGAAGCTATCCCCTCAGTAATTGCTTTTTCACTATTAGGATCAATCAAAAGAGCACTATCACCAGCAACTTCAGCAGTTGCACCAGAATGAGATGTAATAACAGCAGTTCCTGATGCCATTGCCTCTATAATAGGTAACCCAAACCCTTCATAAATAGAAGGATATACAAATACAGCGGCACTGGAATAGATATAATTTAGTTCGATATCAGAAAGGTAGCCTGTTACAACAATATTTCCATTAGCCACAAGATCTTGAATTGAATCAAACAAAGTTGAGTTTTTCCAACCTGAAGGTCCAACTAATACTAATGGATATTTATTTTTTATTTCATCTGATAAATCACGATACGCCCCAACTAACTTAGCTAAATTTTTTCTTGGCTCTAATGTCGCCACACTTAAAATAAACTCATTTTCTGTTAATTTTAATTTATCTAAAATAGGAGCTGTTTTTTGTTTACTATATGTTCGAAATTTATCTTCAACCCCAAGATACACAGTTGACACTTGGCTTTCTGTTACAGAATAGTTTTCTAATAATTCACGATGAATAAAATCAGAATCAACAATAATATGTTTTGAAACAGATACTGTATTTTTCACCATTTTCGTTAAAAAATTAACCCTTTCTATAGGATGAAATTCAGGGTGAGTGATAAATGAAAGATCATGAATAGTTGTAATGATCTTCCCTTTAAATTTCATTGGAACAAAGCTAGGCTCAAAATAAATAAAACCTTGCTTAGCTAATGAATCAAGAATTTTTTTAGCTCTAAGTGAAACAAGAAAGTGTTTAACCGCATAGATACCAGGAAATGATCTCAGTAACTCAACCATTTTCTTTTTAGATGAAGATGAAGATGAAGATGAAGAGTGAAGAGTTGCATTCGAATGATCTTCAAGCGAAGCAATTAATCCATTGATTTCTGGCTGACTAAAAAGCTTACCGTTTTTTATACCAACAAATTCAATATTTCGTTGTAAGCATTCTTTAACTATATTTTTTGTATAATATCCAATGCCTGTTAGAGGAGGCCGAAGTGGATTCAGATTAATAAGTAGTTTAGTTTGCATGATACATATCAAATAATGTTTGATCGATTGTTAGCGTCGGTTTGGAGTCTGTCATTGCAAGTAATTTACTATTATCTCCCCCTAATACTTTAATTTCATTCGCTCTCACAAAATCAGGATTAACACTTACTTCGATAGAATATCCAGCAATTGATTCCATTTTTTCAATAATTGAAGATAAAGAATGCACATTACCAGAACAGAGATTAAATACTTCTGAACTAACATTCGATTCTAATAGATCAACATAACTTTTAGCAATATCCCTCACGTCACTAAAATCACGAGAGACATCAATATTACCCAACTCAATTTTTAATTTATGCGTTCTAAAATGACTGACAATCTTCGGGATCAAGAAATTATCTTGTTGTCCGATACCAGTATAATTAAATGGGCGAGTTATGATAATAGGTAACTTAGTAAACCATGGCTTAATCATATGCTCCATGGCCAATTTACTCATTGCGTAATGATTAACTGGTGCAGCTTCTTGAGTCTCATTAATTTTAGCAACATCAGGATTACCATATATATTAGCGCTGCTGGCCATTATTATTTTTGAAACATCTAAACCCAGTTCAAAAATAGATTCAAGAATATTTAAATTCCCGAAAACATTTACATCATAAAATGCCTTTTGATCTGCGTGACCAACGAAAGATAAAGCAGCAAGATGTATAACACCATCAGGTTTAACTGATTCGATACATTTTTTTACAGCTTGCTTATTAGTTAAATCACAGGCTACTTGTCCTTCAGTTGGATTACTATAAACAAGCCCCACAACATCATAACCTCGGCGCTTTAGCTCTTCATCAACATATTTTCCTGTAAATCCATTAATGCCAGTGACTAAAATTTTTTTCATACATACCCCAAATAACTCAAATTTAATATAAAAAAATAGCGCCTATTTAATTATTCGATAAGATTAATTAAATCAGTCGCTATTTTCATTAATATAAGTGAAGTTTAATGCCTTCTTAAAATGAAAAACCTTGCTTGTTACGACGAAGATCAGCTTCAACCATCATTGCACAAAGTTCTTCTAAGTTCGTACTCGGTTCCCATCCAAGAATATCTTTCGCTTTTTGAGGATTACCGATTAATAACTCAACTTCTGCAGGGCGGTAGAATTTAGGATTAACTTTAACAACCACTTTCCCCGTCGCTTGATCGGTTGCTGTTTCATTTTCTTCTGAACCATTCCACACAAGCTCAATTTCTGCAGCTTTAAATGCCATAGTAACAAAATCACGAACCGTTTCAGTTCTGTTAGTCGCTAGTACAAAAGTATCTGCTTTTTCAGCCTGTAGCATACGCCACATACCTTCAACATAATCTTTTGCAAAACCCCAATCACGTTTTGCTTCCATGTTACCTAATTCAAGTAAATCTTGTTTACCAAGCTTTATTTTAGCAACAGTATCAGTGATTTTACGCGTTACGAATTCTTGACCACGCAGAGGAGATTCATGATTAAACAAAATACCACTAGTTGCAAAAATATCGTAAGACTCACGATAGTTAATCACCATCCAATGAGCATAAAGCTTAGCGACACCGTAAGGGCTTCTTGGATAAAAAGGTGTAGATTCTTTTTGAGGAATTTCTTGAACTTCACCAAACATTTCTGAAGTTGATGCTTGATAAAAACGAATTTTATCATTCACAATACGAATTGCTTCAAGCAGATTAACAGGACCTAAACCAGTAATTTCAGCGGTTGTTATTGGTTGGTCAAAAGAAACACCAACAAAACTTTGCGCAGCTAAATTATAAACTTCATTTGGCTTAGACGTTTCGAGCAAACGAATACTTGAACTTAAATCAGTTAAATCATATTCAATTAGCTCAAGATTAGGATGATTTTTAATGCCTAATTCTTCAATTCTCCAGAAGTTAACAGAGCTAGTACGACGATACGTACCGTAAACTTTGTAACCTTTTTCAAGAAGCAATTCAGCTAAATATGCTGCATCCTGACCTGTAATTCCCGTTATTACTGCTGTTTTCATTACACCCTACCTATTATTTACTTTGAATAAGTAAAACACTCAAAGCTTAAGTTATTTAAAATTATATTTTTATATTACGTAAGTAAATTAGTTAAATCTATACGCATTAATCAATTGCATTACTTTTAATAATTAAATTCATATGAATTATTCGAAAATACAAATTTGCATAAGTAACTCTGAATTTTCAATATTATATATATCTAACACCACGAAGTGTGTACCTAAAATAAGAAAGCATATTATCAAAATGATTATCATCACCTCTTTTAAAGTTTCTAAAGTGGGTTTTTATCAAATTCGATATGTTCATGAATTTGTAGATATAAGCCAGCTATCGCATTCTTTTTGATTAGCCGCAATATATCTCGAGATATATTTTATTGTAAGGTCATCAAAAGAGTATTGATTGATAAGCTCTGATAACTCATGAATAAATAATTTATAACTTTCGTTATAATCCAAAAATTGAGTTCGAGGCTCGATATTTTCATTAATAAAAGTTAACAGTTTATCAGCCGTATACGACCATGAGAAAAGTTTTGATCTTTCTCTAGCATTTGCGATTAATAAATCTCTAAATTCATCATCTTCAAGTGATTTAAATAATTTTAGTTTAATATCATTGACATCATATGGATTAAACATAGCCTCTTCAATTCCAATTACTTCAGGCAAGCTAGAAGCATTCGAACAAATAGTAGGAGCACCGCATGTCATAGCTTCTAGAACAGGAAGACCAAACCCCTCATGAAAAGATGGGAAAACAAAAACTTTGCATTCTTTATAGAGAGATTTTAAAAATTCATTAGTTATAAAACCCGTATAAATTATTGTATCTGTTGCCAGCTGCAGTTTATTTGCCAATTTATCTAATTCTTGTTTACCAGCTTCTGGATACTTACCCACAAGTACAATTTGATATTTATTTATTACATCCGATTCTAATTTTGAAAACGCATTCAGTAACCCTTTTAAGTTCTTCCGTTCATCACATGCCCCACTGTAAAGAATAAATGGTCTATCAATAGATAATTCTGTAATGACTGTTTCAGCCTGAATAGATGCTTCATGATATGAATCATCTACCGCAGATGAAATATTCAAAAGTTTTTCATCTGCGGTAGATAGGAGAGTCTTAAATTCAATTCTAGCTGACTCCGATATTGAAAAAATATAGTCAGAGTTTTTTAATGATTCTAATTTCCTAAAATACCAAGATTTAACTTGGTTATCTGAAAGATATATATCTTCGTTCATTAAAGGTATTAAATCATAGCCGATAACACCAACTTTATAGTCTCGGTCTTTATCAATTGAGCAAACAAAGTTATTATCACTTCCTTCAAACAACGCAGAAATCAATACAAAATCAGGCTTTAAGCTATCAATGACATGTGATCTTATTTTCTCAGAAATAATGATATAAGGTAAATTAGCAGTAAACATTTCATTTGTATTTTCGAAACAATGAAAAGATTTTAGTGTGTTTTCTTTAATTACCCCATCAAACTCATTGTTAATAAATGCTAAGGCTTCTTTAGCATTTGTATTAGCGAGTAGAATGATCTCGTGTTTATTATTAATTTCTAATATTTTTTTAACTAATGCTAAAGCGTAATTCCCAACCCCCCTATATCTGCTTGCTGTTCCAAAACATTGAATGTCAATAATAATTCGCACTTTTATTTCCTTTCTTTAGTTAGTAATTGACGAATATCATTGTAGACTTGTTGCTCTCTTATGTTGAGGGAGATATCAGTACCATTAAACCCCACGTTTATATTTTCGCTTCCGATTACATTTAGATTTTTGAAATAAAAATGATGTAATTTAGGATATTTATATACGATTTTTTTAATGTTTGTTCGCAGAAAATTGTTCTTTCTCATTCTAAAAATGACACTTTTCTGTATCAACAGAAGTTTTTCTTTTTTTGATGAGTTTGAAAGCATTGCTTTTAGCCCTCTCCCCAAAAACCGATAAAAAGCTGTTACTCGCCAAGAGCTACTATCTAAAATTGAATTAACCTTGGCTTCAAGTTCAACAATTTTCTCTTTTGCTGCTTCTATTTCTGCTTTTGTTGCTTTAAATTCAAGCGATCCTTCTTTGTTTATAATATTTTTAGCATAACAAGCTTCAATTGTTTTTACATATTGGTTAGCACAATTTTTAGGCGAATGTTTGCCTATTATAATAGAGGAAGCTTTTTGGCTAAGTTGCTTCCGCTTTATTTCATCTTTATAGAGAGTTTCAAGCGCATTTATCAATTCTGTTTGAATGAATTCATCTGGTAACATCAACACCGCTTCTCGTGATAAATCTACCATTGAACCATTACAATTAACGATTGTTGCAAGACCATAGTTCATGCAATCTAAAACAGCAGCAGATGTTTCACCACGAGAAAAAGTGCGTAACTGAACGCCTATATCTGATGCAGCCAAATAATTCTTGTAATTTGCATGCTCCACCCAACCGGTAATTATAATTTTTCCATTATATGAACTTGAATCAATTAATTTTTGTATTTCATTACCGTAATCACTATCGTCAACTTCCCCTACAAAGATTAAATAACAATTTTCATCTTGAGATAATGACGACTCTAACCAAGCAGTAAGTAACTGCCAATTAAGTTTTGTAGCATTCATTCCCCCGAAACTTGCAATAACAGTCGCGTTATTAGGAAGTTCAAGTTTTTCTCTACTTTTGTCTCTATCATTCACAATTGGAGGAATTTTTAATAAAGGAATAATGCTCCAATCATTAGCATAAGTTTTTCCATACCACTCTTTTGCCAAGTTGCATGAGTTGAGAGAATGCACAATGATGCCCTTCGAATAATCTAATATTTTTTTATTACAAGGGTATTCCATAACCAAGTTATTCTGTTCGCAATTAAAGGGTGCATTACCGTGAGAATAAAATAATTCGTCCTCAAAAGAAGCACTTTCATACTTCATAACACTCATATAGTTAATCGCACCAGAAAGATAAAAATCATGCAGAACAACAACTCCAGGGATTTCAATCAGTAACTGAAACATATGGCTATGAAAATGAGAATTTCCAAAATGATATAATACTCTGTCGTATTGACTCTCGCTTTCTTTGAAGGAAGCAACATCAATAACTCGACAATGTTCATTTACCCAAGAAATTGAGACAGTTTTTTGTTCAACAATCACATCAATATCATAATAATTGTAAAGTTCAGTAAGCAACTCGGCACTGTAATCTGCAATACCACTTCGTTCTGGTGGCAAAGGAGACACATACGCTAATTTTAAACGCTCAGGTTTTGTAGAAATAGAATTTTTACTCTTTTGATGTGTAACCTCAAACGCTTCTATCGCTTTTTTTGCACTGAGATCCCACGAAAATTTTAAAATTTGTTTTTCTGCATGTTTGATTAATCTTTGTCGAAATAAATCATCTGTTAATACTTCTTCAATTTTATTTGCCATATTTTGATCATTATATGGGTCAAACAATGCTTCCTCTAATCCTATTACCTCAGGCAAACTAGAACAGTTCGCAGCAATAACAGGGGCACCGCACCACATAGCTTCTAGCACAGGTAATCCAAAACCCTCATGCCAAGATGGAAACACAAATGCTTTGCATAAATTATATAATGCAATTAAGTCGCCCTCTGAAATAAAACCAGTAAAAACAACTTCGCTTTCAACTAAACCAACTTCATTAACTAACAACCTTAGGTTTTTCTTCTGCTCATCATTAATAGAGCAGACAATGGCTAATTGATATTGCACTCTTACTTGTGCTGGTAATTTTGCATAAGAACGAATAAGACCTTCAATGTTTTTTCTTAAATCTATTCCTCCCGTATACATTAAAAATTCATTTTTAATGCTATATCTTTCTAATACTTGTAGTTTTTGAGATTCTGTTAACTTTATTTTTTTAAATTGAGCATCGGAAGCGGTGCTAATATTTACAACCTCATCAGAATTTGAATTTAAATATTTCAAAGCTTCTTGGCGGGAAGATTCTGAAATTGAAAGTAATAAGTCTGCTCTTTTTAAATGTTCTATTTTATCCAAATACCATTTCTTAACTGTTGGATTATCTAGGTAAGGCTTTTCATTAATCAATGGTATTAAATCATAAAGAGTTACAGCAACAGGAATGTTAGAAATAATAGTGTCAACACTACTAACCGCTTCGTCACCTAATCCTTCGAATAAACTAGTGATATAAATAATATCAGGATCCAGACTTTGTAAGAATAACTCCCTACTAAGTTCTGCCGTTTTTCTTTTTTCTGGATTTGAGGCTAAATATGATGAATCGTTTTTTCCTTCCCATATAAATATATTTTCTAAAGGCAAAATATTTTTAAGTTCATTTTTAATTACTTCAACTTCGTTTGGAAAAAGCGAAGACAAAACAATAAAAATATCATGATCTTTTTTATTCCGAACAATTGCTTGTGAAATAGATAAACTGTATCGACCAATCCCTCGATGCTTACTTCCTGAACTTTGTCGTCCCTGTAAATCAATTAGAATCCTCATTTTAATTGGATTTTCCTATTATTAACTTTAAACGTTGCACCATATTACGTAAGGGCTTTGTTATTACCCAAGAACGACTGTTGATAACATCAGAATAACATCGTAATGCATCATTCATTTTAATTTCCGCTTCTGTTACTTCCTTTTTTGCTTTATATGCTTTCTCTTCAGCTTCAGTCGCTTTAATCTCTGCTTCAGTCGCTTTAATCTCTGCTTCAGTCGCTTTAATCTCAGCTTTCACTTGTGAAAATAATACGAACTGATCAAAAATATTAGGCGGTCTATCAAAGTGATAATCCAATTCATCATGCTCATTTGCTACGTAAAACCGATTAAGACCATCAAAATAAACAAAGTGATAGTTTTCTGAAGTGATCAAAAACTCCCACTGATCATAATCAACTTCTTGAGACATTGGCTTTGTAGCTTCCACAACCACTATCCAAGGACGTATTCTTTTAAAATCAATGCCTTCTAAAACAGCTTTTTCAGCCCCTTCTACATCAACTTTTAGAAAGTGAACAACATCAACTTTTTCTCTCTCACAAATAGAGGTTAATTTTTCAACAGGGACAACATAACTTTTTAATTCAAAACCATATTCTTTAGAATGTTTTTTTGCGAGTGTTTTATCAAGCGTAGAAAGCCCAGTATTAACTATTTCAAAAAACTCCAACTGCGAAGTTTGAGCACCTATTGCAACTTGTAAATTAATATCATTATTCCGTTCAGCTTTAAGTTTTGAAAACCAATGTTGAACGGGTTCACAATTAATTCCTGTCCAACCTCGGTCATAGAATGATTTAGTTACTGAGTCATCCACAGGATCATTTGCACCAATATCAATATAAAAACCATTCTCTACATTTTTAAGTGCTCGCCAGAGAATCACGTCTTCAAAATTCTGTGAATATGAAATAAAACTCATCGTGTTTCAATCCTTATAACAGGCTCATTCCAAGACGAACCCGCAAAATGTATTTTATCTATATTGATAATGTTAAAAACCAATGCCAAATCACGCCATTCATAATTCTTAGTTAAATGCGTTTCACTATCCGTCAATGCAGTCTGAATAGAATAGCTACCAGGCCCTAAGTTCGCACTAAAAGCAATTACAAATTCATAAGAACTTCCTGCCTTTGCATTTTCAATTAATTGTTTGGTATGCCATGTATTTGTTCCATACATTACTTGGCCTAATCGATCTTTGATCCCATAACCAAGCACTAACTTCTCAATATCCTGATGTACGTTTACTTTGATGCGTAATTCAACCGAATCACCAACACCAATAGATTCAACTAATTCACCTTTATAGTTATAAAGCCCAATATTCTCAACCGTTGCTTCAGTTGTACCAGACACGGTTTCTACTCTTCCATCTTCTTTAACAGTTTGTTGAACGGTACTATTCTCTTTTTCTGCAATTAAAGCATTATAAAAGTCCATTACCTCTTCAGGGTGACCATCTCTAATAACACTCCCTTTATCAAGTAAAATTGCTCTGTCGCAAATAGCCTGAATAGCGCCACGATCATGTGAGACTAAAAGCAATGTGGTACCTTGTTCTTGAAATTTTTTGATGCGATTTAAGCTTTTATGCTGAAAATAAGCATCTCCAACAGAAAGCGCTTCATCTACAATCAATATTTCGGGCCGATAAGCCGTCACCACCCCAAAAGCAACACGCACCTGCATGCCACTAGAATAAGTCCTTACTGGCTGGTCAAAATACTCACCGATTTCGGCAAAAGCTTCTAATTCATCAATGACCAAATCAATCTGCTCTTGTGTAAAACCCATTAATCCGGCTGAGTGATATACATTTTGTCTACCTGTTAAATCAGGGTGGAAGCCCATGCCTAACTCTAGAATTGCTGAAATACGGCCTGCAATATGGACATTACCTTGTGAGGGTTTTAGAGTTCCGGTAATAATTTTTAATAACGTACTTTTTCCTGCGCCATTTTGACCAACAATCCCAACCGCTTCTCCAGGCGACAGAGAAAAGTTAATGTTTTTTAATATCTTATGCTCCTGAACTGGTTTAGATTTCAAACCAAACCAAGAAAGTACTCGCTGTGATTCAGAACTGTACTCTTTAAAAGATTTACTAATATTTTTAACTTCTAAAACATTATTCATAAAACATCCGCCATTTCTTCACTTGCCTTCTTAAACATCACCATCGCCAAAAGTAACGTCACGATGGCAAATAAACTTGGATAAATAAGTAAGCTAATTTCAGGTGCTTTGTCATATAACAATATATTCTGGAAACCCATAATCACCCCTGTCATTGGATTTAACATCATCATCACATGATATTCTTCAGGAACAATTGACATCATATAAACCACCGGTGTTAACCAGAACCAAAATTGTAAAACGATATTCATGACCTGCCCAATATCTCGCATAAAGACATTTAACACACCAAAAAACAAGCCGAGCCCAACAGCTAAACCTAATGTGATGATAACAAGCAAAGGAACCCACTGAAGTTCATGGAAAGGCATATGCCCTAAAAAAACAAAAACAACAAACATGGTAATAAATAATAAAACGAAATTAACTAAGCCACTGCCGATTATAATTAACGGTAATGCAAGCTTAGGAAATGACATTTTTTTAAGTAAATTACCATTATCAATAAAGACAGTTAAACACCTACCTAAAATTTCTGAAAACAGAGTCCAAGCAACTACCCCTGAAAGAATATAAACAGGATAAGCATATTGAGTTGCCACTTCCGGCAGTTTGGCAGTCATAATTTGCGATAAAATTAGTGCATAGACAAGTACCTGTGCTAATGGATGTAAAATCATCCACAATCCACCAAGTTTACTTCTGGCAAAACGAGAACGAAACTCTGTTTTAATCGAAGACAGTATAAAGTAGCGAAACGCCCACAAAGGGAGAAAAAGTTGTTTCATTTCAATAAAACCTTAATATAAATTCCACGATAATAATAACGCTTTTAGTCATGGTATATGCCTATAGATATATACCAATATAAAATAGTTAAATCATCTATTTATTGAGCGCATAATAGCGCTAAAATTTCCGAAGTTTTAGTTTCCATTAATGAGATATCTTCGCGAGATTCAACATTTAAACGAACAACAGGTTCGGTATTAGAAGAGCGTAAATTAAATCGCCATTGATCAAACTCTAATGTAAGTCCATCTGTTTCATCTACCAATAAAGCATCTTTTTCATAGAATGATCTGACTCGTTGAATTGCCGTTTGTGGATCATTTAACTTGTTATTAATTTCACCTGATGATGGATAAGCGACGATACGCGCTTCAACCATTTCAGACAGTTTTAAACCTGAAACAGACATCAATTCTGAAACAAGTAACCATGGAATCATACCAGAATCACAATAAGCAAAATCGCGGAAATAGTGATGCGCACTCATTTCACCGCCATAAACAGCATCTTCTAAACGCATACGCTCTTTAATAAATGCGTGACCTGTTTTCGACATGACCGGTTTTCCACCAGATTTTTCAACAATATCAATAGTATTCCAGGATAAGCGTGGGTCATGAATAATTTTAGCGCCTGTTTCTTTCTTTAAAAACGCTTCAGCTAAAAGGCCAACGATATAATAGCCCTCGATAAAGTTACCTTTCTCATCAAATAGGAAACATCGGTCGAAGTCACCATCAAAGGCAATCCCCATATCTGCATTATGCTCACGAACTGCTGATGCGGTATCGGCGCGACACTCTGGTAAAAGTGGATTTGGAATGCCATGAGGAAAGTTTCCATCAGGTTCATTGTGAACTTTAATTAATTCTAAAGGAATATTAAGTGCTTTAAATTGTACTTCAAGCATATCAATGACATGTCCTGCAGCACCATTACCTGAATTGACCACTAGCTTTAATGGCTTAATATTCTCAGGCTTAATATACCCCATTAAGTGACTAATATAATCACTCAAAATATCAATTTTATTATACTCACCACGCGGTAATAATGATTTAGAAAATGTATTTTTCTCTGCTACCAACTGAATTTCTTTTAGGCCAGTATCACCACTAATTGGACGAGCGCCTTCACGAACCAGTTTCATGCCATTATAATCCATTGGATTATGGCTGGCAGTTACTTCTACGCCACCTGCAACTTGCAAATGAAAGGTCGCAAAGTATATTTCTTCTGTGCCACTCAAACCGATATCCAATACATTAATGCCAGCGTCTCTTAAACCATCTGAAAGAGCCCCTTTAAGCTCATCACTGGTTAAACGAACATCTCCACCAACAACAACCGTTTTATCTTGATTATTCTCTTTATTTAAAAACTCACCGTAAGCTCGTCCGATACGATACGCAATATCATTATTCAATTCAGTACCCAGCTTACCGCGTATATCGTAAGCTTTAAAACACGTCAATTCATTCATTTAATAACTCTTTCTATAATCTAACAATATCATCGTTTTCTAGGTAACTGCCTGATTGGACTTCTATCAAAACCAGATCCACTTTGCCTGGGTTTTCAATTTTATGTTTTACCCCGATAGGTATATAAGTCGATTGATTCTCTGTTAGAAGAAAAACATCATCTCCTTTAGTCACTTTTGCAGTCCCTGAAACAACGATCCAGTGTTCTGCACGGTGATAATGCATTTGAATAGATTGTTCTTTACCAGGTTTGACAGTAATTAGATTAGCTTTATATCTATCTCCTTTATCAATCGCATCTGTAACGCCCCAAGGGCTATATGTTTCTCTATGATCTTTAAATTCTGTTCTATTTTCTAACTTTAAGTGCTCAACGATTTTTTTGACTTCTTGAACTTTTGATTTATCAGCAACAAGTACTGCATCTTTAGTTTCCACAACAATAATATCTTTTAACCCAACAGCCGCGACTAATTTATTTGGCGCATGAATTAAACAGCTAGAGGTTCCATTTAGAATAATATCACCATGATAGACGTTTTGGTTTTCATCTTTTTCTGAAATTTCCCATAATGCAGACCAAGACCCGACATCACTCCAGCCAGCGTCCATAGGCACAACAACTGCTTTTTGAGTCTTTTCCATAACAGCATAATCCACGGAATCATCAGGGCATTTTAAAAATTCATTTTTTCCCACTCGTATAAAATCGAGATCAATTTGGCTTTTATTTGAAGCTTTAGAACATGCTTTATATATTTCTGGTGATAACCGCTTAAGCTCTTCAAGAAAAACACTTGCTTTAAACATAAAGCAACCGCTATTCCAATAATATTCATTTGATCCAAGATATTTTTGGGCGGTCTCTAAATTAGGTTTTTCCACAAAACCCTTAACTTTATAACCTTTATCGCTAAGTGTTTCACCACGCTGAATATAGCCATATCCAGTTTCAGGAGCAGTAGGAACAATACCAAATGTAACTAACTCATCTTGAGATGCGAGGCTTAATGCTTGAATAATTGATTCTTGAAAAGCGACTTTATTGGCGACTACATGGTCGGCAGCAAGTACTAATAAAATGGGATCATCACCCTCACGAGTCGCTTCAAAAGCTGCAAGAGCAATAGCAGGAGCTGTATTCCTACCTGCAGGCTCCAATATAATACGAGATTTCTCACCATATTTACGAATTTGTTCTGCAACAATAAAACGATGCTCTTCATTGGAAATAATAATTGGATCTGAGGCGTTCAATCCACTAATTCTATCTAAGGTCGCTTGTAGCATTGTTAAATCATTTTGATTGTCTAACGCTAAAAATTGTTTTGGGAATTTAGAACGAGATAAAGGCCACAGTCTTGAGCCTGAGCCACCTGCCATTATTACTGGAATAAACATAATTAACCTGTTTCATATGTGTTTATTTTTAGAAAATGCCTAAAAATAATAAAAAAATAAATTGATTTGAAACTAAAACATAAATGATAAAAGACTAAAAAATACAAGTACATATCAAAATAACCCTGTATTGTATCAAAACTTTTTTGAGATAAATATAATTAAAACTTGCTCTATCACACTGCGAACTTAATGAGTTAATGCATTACTACTTTGTGATATCAAATTGATAACCCTAAAAAGTGATAAGTATGAACATACTTTATTTTAATGCCTATGATATTAATCAACACCTTATTAAATCACTAAAATTAACCTGGTCTGATTAAATGAGAAGGGCTATCACTTTACGGACAAAATCATGTATTCAATGCTATTATTCAGCGTAAATAATAATACTTTTTCGACAAAAAATGATTTAAAAATATAGAGGCTATTATGATCCTTCATCAATTCGAACACTTACGTTTAGCGCAGGCATTTTCTGATTATTTAACGCTATTAGAAGTAGATAATGTCATTGAATTTGATAAGCCAAACTATCAAATAATATTAAAAAATGTGCATCAGCAAGAAAAAGCACAAGCTGAACTTAAACTATTTTTAGCGAATCCTAATCAAGATAAGTACCTTTCTGCTAGTTGGTCTTCAGGTAATACTAAAACAACATTACCGGGGCAAAAATATGGAAATGCAAATATATTACAAAATTTTATTCAGCATGCAGGCTTATTTACACACTCTATATTTATAATTTGTATTGCAGTTTACGCGATGACGTTGTTGGGATTGTTGCAACCGATACAATCAGGCTTAGCTTTTTTCACCACTCAGCCTTTTGATTTTTCACAAAGCTGGCGATTTATCACCCCTGCTTTCTTGCACTTTAGTGCTTTACATATTGTATTTAATTTACTTTGGTGGTGGCAATTAGCGGGCATGGTAGAAAAACAACAGGGAAAACAACGACTGTTCATATTATTTATTTTTACTGCAATTGCTTCTAATCTCGCACAATATTTTTTAGTGGGCCCTTATTTTGGAGGACTCAGCGGCGTTGTTTATGGTTTAGTTGGATATTGTTGGTTATTGGGTATATTAAATAAAAATAGCCGCATCTATTTGGCAAATAGTTATTTTATGTTTTTATTGTTTTGGTTGGTATTAGGTTTCATCGATTTATTGCCGATGAATGTCGCTAACTACGCGCATTTGGCAGGATTACTGTCGGGATTGTTACTTGCAGTGGTTACTTTCTATTTAAACAAACCAACAAGTAAACTTAAAATATAAAAGATTGATCCGAATAAATTCGGCTCAATCTTTTGGATGATTAACCATCTTTACTGATAAAGGTATTTCGTAAACAACAAGTTTGCTAATGGTTTCTCACCTGTTTCATCATAAAGCAGATTATTAACTTCTTCTAAGCATCGTGCTCGAATAGCATCTCTATCAGTAATCGATTTAATCATTTTTTCATTTTGTTGACCAAGAATAGAAATAATTTTATCGCGAATTAAAGGTTCATGTTTATCAATCAGGTTGTATTCACCGGAAGATCTGACCATCAATTCAATCGTAATTCTGACAAAACCGATACGTTTTCCAGGCTTAACATAGTTGGTAATAATATCTGGTTCAAGCTGAAAATAGCGGTAATCATTTTTAACTTCAGCGCCACCATCAGTCGCTTCTTCTGCCATTAAATATGAGCTATTAAATGATAAACAAAGCACACATAAAAGCGCTCTTTTCCACATGGTCTTTTTCCTTTAACTTATATAATGATGTTACAATAGCAAACAATTCGATTTTTTTCCTGTTTTACAAAGGTTTTCATGCGTAATAATATCTTTCCTAATATCTTACCCATAGGGGCTTTAACAAGCTGGATATCAGAAACAAAACCAGTTCACTGCCAACAAGGTATTACTAACTGGCTTTATGATCATAATTCTCTTACCAAAAAACTTGAATCACAATGTTCACACTTTTCCGTCAAGATAAAACAACAAGTTAGCATTAAGCCGAGTAATGTTTTATCAAGCTATTTTACGCAAGAAGAGAAAGTATTAGTACGTGAAGTTTTTTTATTTTGTGAAGGTATTCCCGTCGTTTTTGCACAAACAGAAATTCCCTTTTCAACACTGACAGAGCAACAAGCACAATTAGCAGAAATAGGTCAGCAATCCTTAGGAAAATTTTTATTTCAAGACCCAAGCATGTTACGCGGACAAATTGAAGTGACAGAGTTTCCTGATGGTTCTTTATTTCATGAATTGGCTGAATCTTTACAACAAACAGCAAAATACTCTTTATGGGCAAGACGGTCACTTTTTTATCTTAATAATAAACCTCTTTTAGTCAGCGAACTCTTTTTACCTGCTTCCGGTATTTACGATGAATAAACAAAAATTACACGCCTATGCGCAGTTAATGCGCATTGATAAACCCATTGGATCACTTTTATTACTGTGGCCGACATTATGGGCCCTTTGGTTAGCCGCAAAAGGGTTTCCAGATCTGGATATACTATTGGTGTTCACTTTAGGCGTTCTTATCATGCGCAGTGCGGGTTGCGTAATCAATGATTTTGCAGACAGAAAAGTAGATGGTTTTGTTGAACGTACCAAACATCGCCCTCTTCCTTCTGGTCGAGCAACGGCTCGCGAAGCAATAATATTATTTTTGTTACTATCGGTCGGTGCGTTTTTATTGGTGCTAACTCAGAATTGGTTAACGATTCAACTTTCTTTTGTAGGGTTATTGTTAGCTTTCTTATACCCTTTTATGAAACGCTTCACGCACCTGCCACAATTTGTTTTAGGCTTAGCATTTAGTTGGGCTATTCCGATGGCTTATGCGGCACAAGCGAATCAAATCGATAATGTATTATGGATATTATTTGCGGTAAATGTATTGTGGACAATCGCCTATGACACCATGTATGCCATGGTTGACAGAGATGATGATTTAAAAATAGGCATTAAATCAACTGCTATTTTATTTGGGAAATATGACCGCTTAATTATTGGACTATTACAATTAAGTAGTTTGTTATTACTAGTATTACTGGGTATTGAAGAGAATTTTACTTTAGTTTATTACTTAGTTTTATTGGTAGTCCTATTTTTATTTATTAAACAACAAGTGGCCATTAAGCTACGTGATAAACAAGCCTGTTTTAAAGCATTTCTGGATAATAACTTAGTGGGTTTTACTATTTTTATCGCCCTGTTTTTAAACTATCTCTAGCCACGCTTGCTAAGTGTCTTCAAAAAATGAAAAAGTCACACCCAAAGTATGACTTTTTCAATTGACTGATAACTAATGACTAATGACTAATGACTAATGACTAATTACTAATTACTAATTTCTATTATTTAACAACCAGGGCCACATTCCATACATTGGTTGATCATTTCTGTGCCTAATCTTAATTTCGCATTAAGATCTCTTAAAGCAGTTCGCACACCTTCTTCTATCACCGGGTGATAAAATGGCATATCTAGCATTTGTGAAATAGTCATTCTGTTTTGATGTGCCCAAGCCAGTAAGTGTGCAAGGTGCTCTGCTTGCGGACCGATCATTTCTGCACCTAATAAACGCCCAGTCCCATGCTCCGCATAAATATGTAATAGGCCTTTATTTTTTAGCATCACACGGCTACGGCCTTGATCTTCAAAAGAAACCGTACCTGTTTCAAAACAACCACATCCTCCAAGTTTTTCAAGCACCTGTTTACGGCTTAAACCAACCATAGCAAGTTGAGGATCAGTAAATACGGCAGCAATTGAGCTACGACGAAGACCAACACGAATGTTCGGATATCGTCCCGCATTACTGCCGGCAATTTTTCCTTGATCGGCAGCTTCATGTAAAAGTGGTATTTGATTGCTTGCATCGCCTGCTATAAAGATATTTTCAACCGATGTTTGCATCGTAAACGGGTCTGCAATTGGCACGCCACGCCCATCATTTTCAATGCTTATATTCTCAAGACCAAGGTTATCCACATTTGGGCGACGACCTGTTGCTGCTAATACATATTCAACCAGTTTAACCTGTTCAACACCTTGTTTATCGATATAGGTGATCTGTACTTGGCCATCTTTACGAATCATTTCTTTAACGTTTGCATCTGCATCTAAATAAAATTCATCAGAAAAGGTTTTTTGGGCATAAGCCATGACTTCTGGATCGGTGAAAGGTCCAACTTGCCCACCCATTCCAAACATCAACACTTCAACACCAAGACGATGTAATGATTGCCCTAATTCCAAACCAATCACGCCAGGGCCAAAAACCGCAACCGATTTAGGTAAATCAGTCCAATTAAATAAATCATCATTAATGATTAAGTTATCGCCTAGTTCATTCCAGACACCCGGGTAAGCAGGGCGAGAACCTGTCGCAATCACAATTCTGTCTGCTGTTACTTCTGTATGATCACCAATAATCAACGTGTTGTTATCAACAAAACGCGCTTTGCCCATTATTTTATCTATAGCATTAATGCCATCAACAGCTTCAAGCACAAAACCCACAAAACGATCTCGCTCATCACGCACGCGCTGCATGACTTTTTGCCCATCAATGCGTACATCGCCATCAATAAAGACACCAAAAGGAGCGGTATGTTGTGCACTATGAGCAGCTTCTGCCGCCGCAATCAATAATTTACTTGGCATACAACCAACACGTGCACAAGTTGTTCCGAACTGCTCGCCTTCAATCAATAAGACTGAATCCGTATATTCTTTAGCTGCTCGGTATGATGCTAAACCTGCTGTTCCACCACCAATTACTGCTACTTCTACTTTAATTTTTTTCATTATTTATCTCCAATTTAAGACAATCGCTGATAGTTATTTACTCAATTCAATGAACTAATATCTATTAGCACTGAAATTTAGTGAAAAAAAAGCGTAGCTTAAACAGGCTACGCTTCTTCAAACGTCAACTTAGTAACCACTGACACTTGATTACTTTTCTAATTTATTTATTAGCTAGGTAAGCTGTAACTGCTTCGCTATCACCAATGTGCTTGCCACCAACAAATAATTGTGGAACGGTTGTTTGTCCAGTAATTGCACGTAAGCTAACCGTTGTTGCATCTGTACCTAAAACGATTTCTTCAAAACGTACTTTGTTTTCTTTCAATGCAGCTTTCGCTTTAGCACAGAAAGGACAACCAGGTTTAGTAAACAAGCTAACTGCTTCTGGTGCTTTTGCATTTGGGTTAACGTAGTTAAGCATTGTGTCTGCATCTGAAACTTCAAACGGGTCACCCGGTTGGTTTGGTTCGATGAACATTTTATCAATCACACCATCTTTAACTAACATGCTGTAACGCCATGTTCTTTTACCAAAGCCAATGTCTGATTTATCAACTAGCATGCCCATGCCTTCTGCAAACTCGCCATTACCATCAGGTATCACTGTAATGTTTTCTGCTTCTTGATCTGCAAGCCAAGCGTTCATTACAAAGGTATCGTTAACACTGATACATACAACTTCATCAACACCATTTTCTTTTAATACATCTGCTAACTCGTTGTAACGAGGTAGATGCGTAGAAGAACATGTTGGAGTGAATGCACCTGGTAATGCAAAAACGGCAACGGTTTTACCTTTAAATAATTCATCTGTTGTAATATTTACCCATTCGTCATTTTTACGTGTTGGGAAAGTAACTGTTGGTACATTTTGGCCTTCGATATTATTTAACATTTTGTTCTCCATTTTTAAAAATAAGTAATAATAATTAATCAGTTTGTTATGTTTTAGAAACTGTCTTTGTTTCGATGGAATGATTATCTACAAAAACAATTAAAAGGTAAAATCGTTTAAACTTATAAATTCAATAGACATTAGCTATCCAAACATCCCAAACTCATAAATACCTCAAAATAGGTGTTATTATGACTTACCTTAGAGTGATATTTAGTTGATTAGTTCAATTTTTTTCTATAAAAAAGGGAGAAAGGGTAAGCGCTCAATACACACTTTATCCAAAGACTATATCAATCAAACTATATCAATCAAACAATGCTTTTAAACTCGCGACGCCTTTATCGGCTAGCGCTTTTTTCTGCTCTTGCGTTTTCTTGCGAGGACCGCTTTCCCAATCAAGATCATTTTGTGGTAACTCTAATAAAAAACGGCTTGGTGTTGGATTAATTGTTTCACCATATTGATTACGCTCTTTAGCAAGAATAAAAGTGAGTTCTTTTTGTGCTCGTGTAATACCTACGTAAGCAAGGCGTCGCTCTTCTTCTACATTATCTTCGTCAATGCTCACCTGATGAGGCAAAATCCCTTCTTCCATGCCAATCAAATAGACATAAGGAAACTCTAGCCCCTTTGATGCATGTAATGTCATTAATTGTACTTGATCTAATTCTTCATCTTCTTCATTACGGGATAACATATCACGAAGTGTTAAACGAGCGACCACTTCCTCGAGTGTCATCGGTTCATCTAACGAATCCCCTTTTAGCATTTCTGTCACCCATTTGAATAACATAGACACATTTTTCATCTGCATTTCTGCGGCTTTCGGGCTAGGACTACTTTCATAAAGCCAATCTTCATAACCAATATCACGGATTAAATCTCGCACAACATCAATAGGCTCTTCACGTTTTAAACGATCATTTAACTCCACCAACCAACGCGTAAAAGATTGCAGAGTCTGTAAACCTTTGCCGTTGAGAGTTTGTTCTAATCCCATTTCAAAACTGGCTGCAAACATACTGATATGACGTAAATTAGCGTAATTTCCTAGCTTTTCGCGACTCACGGAACCAATTCCTCGAGGTGGTTTATTAACCACTCGAATAAAGGCGTTTTCATCATCATGATTGACCAATAATTTTAGGTACGCCATGATATCTTTCACTTCAGCACGCGCAAAAAAGGAAGTACCACCACTGATTTTATAAGGAATACGGTTTTCCATCATGGCTTTCTCAAGCAAGCGACTTTGATGGTTTCCTCGATATAACACGGCGTAATCTTTAAAGGCGCAACCATTCATGAACTTATGCCCGGAAATTTCCATCACCACACGATCAGCTTCATGCTTTTCATTTTTAGCCGTTAATACTTTTAATGGTTCGCCATAGGCAAGTTCACTAAAGAGGCGCTTTTCAAACTCATGGGGATTATTAGCAATCAATACATTTGCTGATTTTAATATACGCTGACTAGAACGATAATTTTGCTCTAGTTTAATGACTTTTAATTGTGGGAAATCACTCTGTAACATGCTCAAGTTTTCAGGTCGCGCACCACGCCAAGAATAAATAGACTGATCATCATCACCTACCACAGTAAAACGAGCTCGCTCCCCGACTAAGGCTTTAATCAACTCATATTGACTGGTATTGGTATCTTGATATTCATCGACTAATAGATAGCGAATTTTTTTCTGCCAACGAAGTCTGACTTCTTCTTTGTGTGAGAGTAATAACGTTGGCAGTACAATTAAATCATCAAAATCGAGCGCGTTATAAGCCTTTAACTGGCGTTGATAAAGATCGTAACTATGAGCAAATATGACCTCTCTTTCTCCTTTTGCTTGCTTGATCGCTTGAGGAGGTAAAATCAGCGCATTTTTCCAGTTAGAAATTTGTGTGATTAATGCTTTTAGCAGATCTTTATCTTCTTTTAATTGTTTCTCTGTGATTTCTTTTAACAACGCAAAACTATCTTGATCATCAAACAGGGTAAACCCCGCTTTCATGCCTAAGGTTTTGACTTCTCTTTTAATAATATCCAATCCCAATGAATGGAAAGTAGACACCATTAATCCGCGTGCTTCTTTACGCCCTAAAGTCTGGCTAACACGCTCCTTCATTTCTCGAGCAGCTTTATTAGTAAAAGTGACCGCTGCAATATTTTTAGCTAAATAATCACAATTTTGTACTAAATGCGCAATCTTGTTAGTAATAACGCGTGTTTTGCCACTTCCAGCTCCCGCAAGGACTAAACAGGGACCAGAGATCATTTTGACGGCGGCATCTTGCCCAGGGTTGAGTTTCATTGACAATCCAAAAGAATAAGAAGGTGTTAAGAATTTAAAGAGTTTAAAGAGTTTAAAGAGTTTAAAACAAAAATGCGAGAGTGACAAAAGCCATCTCCCGCATTGAGTATGTGTTTAAATCGATAATGTTATCGGCTTAAAAAGCGTATCAGTGGGTAAAAAGGTCTGCATTTAGCCATAAATGAGTAAGGATACTAGCCGCATAACCGAGTGCAATCACTGGCGTCCATTTAATATGTGCACCAAAAGTGTAAATACCACGCGCTTGCCCCATTAACGCCACACCAGCAGCAGAACCAATAGATAACATACTACCGCCGACACCAGCAGTTAAGGTAACTAACAACCACTGCCCTTCACTCATAACAGGCTCCATGCTCAACACCGCAAACATCACCGGAATGTTATCTACAATGGCAGAAAGAATGCCGACCAGTACATTGGCCCAAGTAATAAAGGCAGGATCAGCATAGATCGCATGAGAAACCATCCCTAGGTAACCGATAAAACCAAGCCCCCCAACACACACAACAACACCGTAGAAGAATAACAAAGTATCCCATTCTGCTTTTGCAACCTTGCCAAAAATATCAAAGGGAGCGCCATCACCTAATGTACGTAGACGTTCATGTTCTTTAATATCTTTAGTATGATTAATTTTGCGATCATAATATTTTTTATGGGTTTTACGTAAATAGAAAGCAAAAAACTGAAGGAAACCAAGTCCTGTCATCATGCCTAATACAGGAGGCATTCCCAAGAAAGAATGTCCCATAACAGCAAAGAAAATAGTTAATAAAAATAAACCAACGATACGTCTTGCACCAGGTTTCATGAGAACAACTTCACCGTCACCCTTTGCTACTTCAGTAGAAATATAAAAACTCATGATAACGGCAGGTACCAAGAAATTAACTGCAGATGGGATTAACAATTGGAAGAAATCACCAAAAGGTACCATGCCTTTTTGCCAAACCATCAAGGTAGTAATATCACCAAAGGGACTGAAAGCACCACCAGCATTTGCCGCAATAACGATATTTATACAAGCAATCGAAATAAACTTATGATTTGAGCCACCCACTTTCATAACAATGGCACACATCAATAACGCGGTGGTTAAGTTGTCGGCAATCGGTGAAATAAAGAAAGCTAAAAAGCCGGTTAGCCAAAAAATATTACGCAACGTGAAGCCTTTATTTACCATCCATGCACGTAATGCATCAAATAGTTTGCGTTCTTCCATTGCATTGATGTAAGTCATCGCTACTAATAAGAAAAAGAATAATTCTGCATATTCTAATAGATTATGGCGAAAGGCAGCTTCTGCTTCATGGCTCATACCATGCTGTGAATAATAGAAACCAATCATTGCCCAAATGAAACCAGCCGCAACCAGAACAGGCTTAGACTTACGAAGATGGATAACATCTTCCAACATCACTAGACAATATGCGATACCAAAAATAAGCAATGAAGCATAACCAATACCATGCGAGGTTAAGTCGATGGTTTCGCCGCTACTTGCCAATAAAGTGGGCGAGAAAAAAACAGAAAAAAGTGCAAAAAAAGCACCGGACAGTTTATATTTTTGTAGCATTTAACCCTTCCTTAATACCAATGCCGATAATCTAATAAACAAATATTACCCAGGAAAAAGAAGCGAATTAAATGTAAAAATTGTTATAAATAGTTATTTTCTTTTACAACAATTTCGACACAGAAATGACTCATTTTAACCAGTAAGATTGTTCAGTTAGTTAGTAGAATTGGTATAACGTATTAATGTAATTCCAATCCGCCTAAGTATCTGATCTATCTTGTTGGTTAAAAGAATAGATAGCGTCGTTGCATTCAATCGCAATAGATAGCTATTACTGAATCATGCGCCTTACTCTCCATTATTTTTCCCCAACAAGTCCTGATCATAATATTATGCGGAATGGTATAAGATAAATTTCGCGCGATGTTAGCACAGGGGACAAATGAAAAACAGCGCTAAACCCTACTGGTATAACGAGATTAATCATTTTATAAAAAAGAAATTTATGGATAAGAACTAGCTCACTTAAAATTAATCGCTAAGGGTTAAATTAAGCACATAAGATTCAAGTTCATCATTGTTGAACGAACAATGACAAATAGAGGGCTTATCAAGAGAAATATTAAGTGACTGTGCAAAAGTCAGAGATAAAATACTTGCTAACAGTGTACGAATAACACCTGCATGCGTGACCACAAGCAATGTATTACTTCCTGTTTGTGAATAGCGACTATCACCTTGTAATGTTGAATAGGCTTTTAACACCCGTTGAATAAATTCCCAAGGTGACTCTCCATTCGGAAATTTAAAATGTAAACGGTTGTTATTCCATTCATCAATGCTAGCACGTGGAATATCATCCCACTTCACCCCTTCCCAATCACCAAAATGAATCTCTTTTAAGGAATCCAAATAGTTAACCGATACGTCACCTTGTGACTCGGCAATATCTTCTGCCAGTTTCGCACATCGTTGCAGAGGACTACTATAAATAGCATCAATTTCGATGTCTTGAAAATAGTGATTAACTTTAGCGAGTTGATTTTCATAGTCAGCGTTTACATCACAATCGAGTTGACCATAACACGTTCCCGCTTCAATCAGAGGCTCTGAATGGCGGATGAAATAGATATCGACATGTTGATTCATGAGTGCCTGTTGATCTTTCAAGGTTATTTTTGCAACGAGTTACTGGCTTTTTCTACAAAGCTGAGCTTATGACGTGTGGTCATTCCACATAAATAAGCGAAAATGCAGTAGAAATAGTCAGCAAACGTTGCCCTAAGCGAGTAATACTGTGAGCATTAATAATATAGCGATTTCTAAACATTGCTGTGAAAAGCCTAAACAATCACCAGTATATCCCGCTAATGATTTTTTAAACCACTGACACAATAACCATCCAACGGCAAGCGATAGCCCCACCAATATCAATGCACTCACCAGTGGAAGTAAACATAACACTAAAAAAACACACAACGAGGCAAAAACAAAATACTTGTCATTTAGTTTTTTTGACAGCGCTTGCACTTTGCCATCCTTTTCTAAACGCACATATGGCAGGGTCTGCATAACACTTAACGCACCATAACGGCTGACAGTGTGTGCGATGATTAAGCTAACAAACAAAGTACTCGCATTTATTTCGGCCAAGGCTAATAACAGGTTAAATTTAAGCAATAATAATATCGCTAAACCAATACCCGCATAACTACCAATTTGGCTATCCTTCATGATTTTTAATCGTTGCTTAACATTATAACCACCACCAAAACCATCACAGCAATCCGCAAAACCATCTTCATGTAAAGCACCGGTCAACATTATCGATCCCGCCAGCATCAAAATCAGACTAATCTGAATAGAAAAAAGTAATTGGCAAAGATAAAAAATAATTATCATCACAGATGCAACTAATAAACCGATAATCGGTAAATAAGCATTGGCTTTATGAAACTGATGAGAGTCAAAAACAATATAACGAGGAATAGGAATTCGCGTAAAATAAGAAAGCGCATAAAAAAACAAGGTCAATTGTAATTGCCCAGCTTTAATGACAAAACTTGATACCTTTTTAAATTGCGCTTTAACGTTATTCACTCTCTGAAACACCAGCATCGGCAAATGAAGCCATCTCGTTAAAAAAAGTAACCGCTGAAACAATCAAAGGGTAAGCAATCGCAACGCCTGATCCTTCTCCTAATCGAAGCCCTAGATTAAGAAGAGGATGAACATCTAAAGACTTTAATAATAACTGGTGCGCTTGCTCGTTAGATTGATGACAAAACTGCGTATAATCTAAAAAATTTTCATTTATTTTACTAGCAGCAAGTGCCGCGACTGAACAAATAAAACCATCAACTAACACCAACATCGAAAGCTCAGCAGCTTTTAACATCGCACCAACCATCATCACAATTTCAAAGCCCCCTACTTTTTGTAATATTTTTAATACCGGTGCATTTTTTAATTGATGAAATTCAATAGACTGATCAATCACCTGTGCTTTATGTTTTACGCCTTGAGCATCTACTCCAGTGCCTTTTCCTGCACAAACCTCACCAGATAGCCCTAATAATGCGGCCATAATCGCAGCTGCGGAGGTGGTATTAGCAATGCCCATTTCACCAAAACCGATGACATTACAACCTTTGCTAAATTTCTGATTTACAATATCAGCACCTTGTTTTAATGCTTGCTGACATTGTATTTCATTCATCGCATCCATTTTTAAAAAATTATTGGTGCCTTTTGCAACCGGGTTATTAATAAAATTGTCATTAGTGATATTAAAATCACAGCTCACACCCGCATTGACAATCTGTAAATCGAGTTGATGTTGGCCTGCAAAACAGTTAATGGCAGCCCCACCTGACAAGAAATTAAGTACCATTTGCTCAGTCACTGCTTTTGGAAATAAGCTCACACCTTCATCTGCGATGCCATGATCAGCTGCAAAAATAACGACACAGGGCTGATTAAGCTTAGGAGATAAGGTATGCTGAATATAAGAAACTTTACGTGCAACATCCTCAATCATGCCTAAACTTCCTTGAGGTTTTGTTTTCAAGTCAATAATATCTTGTACTTGATTAATAAATTGAGTAGATAATTGTTGCGCTAACGCATTAATAACAAACACGGTAAATCCTTTTTTAAATAGTTTATGGCAGTTACTCAAAAAGAGTCTAAAATTCAAACTAAGATAAGTATGGTTTAAAGCAAGGCGTGAATTTAATCAGCAACTATAATAAAAACGCAACAAGATCGCTATTACCATTTTAAATACACCCAAATGACATAGCTACGTTATTTTTCTGTGGCTAGAAAGGCTAATCAATTTAATGTTCGAGTTTAAAATAACATTTTCGAGATATATTTATGAATGATAATGATCTTCTTTTTATAGAAGATGATGTAACAGCTGTGGATAATCCTATTTCTCTCCATTTATCACCTTGGAAGGTGTTAATTGTTGATGATGATGAAGAAGTTCATACAGTAACCAAACTGGTCCTTTCAAATTTTGAATGGGATGAAACGCCTTTGCACTTTCTGAGTGCCTATTCGGCTTACGAAGCAGAACAACTCTTTTTAGAGCATGATGATATTGCTGTTGCCTTAATTGATGTCGTAATGGAAACCGATGATGCCGGTTTACGTCTCATTGATACCATCCGAAATGAATTAAAGAATAAAGCAACTCGTATTGTTTTGAGAACTGGACAACCAGGGCAAGCCCCTGAGCGTAAAATAATTCGCGAGTATGAAATATCAGATTATAAAAATAAAACCGAATTAAGTGGTATTAAACTTGATACTTTGATGTGTACTACATTACGTTCTTATCAAAACATAGTGAGTTTAAAGAAAAATAAAAAAGGCCTAGAACTTGTCATCGAATCTTCTAGCGTATTATTTGATGCATTAACCTATGAATCATTAGTATTTGAAACCACTAATTATTTAGCTCGACTGATCACTCTTTGTACAAAAATGCCAGAATATAATTTATCTGCATTAGGTATTTATTGTGATAGTGAAAGATTTCAATTGCTTGAAGTGCGGGGTGAATTCTCTAATCTTAGCAAAATTGATGATATCGATAAGCTACCTGATGCTCCCTCGGTACTTATATCGCAATGTATTGCACAACAACGCCATATTTATGCTGAAAATTCATTTGCTTTGAATATAAAAAGTAGCTCTGAAAAAACAATCATTTTATATTTTGAAGGTTTTTCTGAACTGTTAAATGAAGATATTTCACTGATCGACCTCTTTGCGAGTAACACTAAAACCTCCTTCGATAATGAAGAATTACGTCATGAACTTGATGAAGGCCAACGCGAAATTGTTTACCTACTCGGTGAAGCCATTGAACAAAAATCAAAAGAAACGGGCAACCATGTCCGTCGCGTATCAGAAATTTCACGTATTTTGGCACTTGAATTAGGCTTTAGTATTGCAGAGTCTGAAAAAATAAAATCCGCTTCTCCACTTCATGACCTAGGCAAAATAGGCATTCCCGATCATATTCTTCACAAGCCAGGGTCTTTTACACCTGATGAGTGGAAAATAATGCAATCACATGTAGAAATTGGTTACGAATTAGTACGCTACTCTAACCAAGATATTTTAAAATATGCAGCAATAATAAGCCATCAACACCATGAAAAATGGGATGGGACAGGTTATCCAAACGGCCTTAAAGGGGAAGAAATTAACCTTATTGGTCGTATTGCTTCACTGGCGGATGTTTTTGATGCACTCGCACATGACCGTTGCTATAAGAAAGCCTGGCCAATGGAAGAAGTAATACAGTTTATTTATGATCAAGATGGGCTTCACTTTGACCCGCTAGTAGTGGCTGCCTTCAAGAATATTCAAGATCAAATTATAGCTGTAAATGAACGTTATAAAGACGAGTTTTAATTAAACTGCATTTTTGACATTAAAAATCCCGTTTCTATTAGGATTTGTTTTATAATGTTTTCAATTAATACCTATACCCTTATATTATTGGAAACACCATGTCTTTTGAATCGCTTGAACTTGACCAACACCTTTTAAATGCCCTCTCTAGCATGGGCCATACTCGCCCAACAAGCATTCAAACTCTTGCTATTCCTGTTGCAATGGATGAGCAAGATATTATGGCAAGTGCACCAACAGGGACAGGTAAAACCCTGGCTTTCTTATTACCCGCGGTGCAACGCTTAATTGATTTTCCCCGTCGTAAAAGTGGTTCCGCGCGTATTTTAGTACTTACGCCAACGCGTGAGTTAGCCGTACAAATAAGCGAAGTAGCAAAAGCCCTCTGTAAAGGAACTGATCTTGTGGTCGGTAATATTATTGGTGGTATTTCCTATGAAGCCCAAGAAGACGTTATTATGTCTAATGTGGATATTGTGATTGCGACACCAGGGCGCTTAATGGAATATATCGACGCAGAAGCCTTTGACTGTCGAGAAGTTGAGACACTGGTGCTTGATGAAGCAGACCGAATGCTTGATATGGGTTTTATTGATACCATGGATAGAATTGCCGGTGAGACTCGCTGGCGTAAACATACCTCTTTATTTTCAGCAACACTAGAAGGCAAAGGGTTACGAGAGTTTTGTCGCGATATTTTGAATAATCCTGCTCAATTAACAGCAGAAGTATCACGCCGTGAAAGCGGTAAAATAATGCAATGGGTTCACCTAGCGGATAATGGATCACACAAGTTAAAATTACTGGCTTTTATTCTTCAACAAGAACCTCAGCATGAACAAGTGCAAAAAATGATTGTTTTTGTTAAAACACGTGAGCGATTAACTGAATTGGTTGCACAACTTGCTGAATTAAACATTCCTTGTAACTACCTACGTGGTGAAATGGACCAAGAAAAACGTAATGAATCTTTACGTCAGTTTAAAGAAGGTACAATTAACATATTAATTGCAACCGATGTAGCTGCCCGCGGTATTGATGTACCTGATATCACGCATGTTATCAATTATGATATGCCCCGCAGCGCAGATATTTACGTTCATCGTATTGGACGTACGGCGCGTGGAGGTAAAAAAGGTACCGCTATTTCACTGATTGAAGCACATGATGTTGATATATTAACTAAGGTTGAGCGTTATACCGATCAAGTCCTAAAACGTCGTGTTATCAAATCGCTTCGACCAGAAAATAAAGAAGCCAAAGTCAGTCAGCGTAAGCCTAAAAAAGTAGTAACCAAAAAAGGTAAAGCGCGTGAACTAGAGCTGAAGGAACAACAAAAAGCGAAACGTCAAAAGAAAAAAGAAGATATGGGCAAGCAACGTCATCGTACTAAAAAAGCTAAAGGTAAACCTGATTTTGCAGCTAAAGCTGCTAAAAAAGCAACCGCTAGCGAAGAATAAAAAGGAGCGGTTAGCTGTCAGTTACAAGCTAAGTGCTAGTTCCAATCAAACCGCAAAGGAACTAGCTTTACTGATAGCTGACAGCTGACAGCTGACAGCTTAAGACTAACAGCTATCTTTTATTTTTCATCTCGATAAAAAACTAGCTCTGTAGCACTAGAATCCGCCGCAACAAAATAATAACCATCAACATCAAAGCCTTTTAATTGTTCAATCTCGGTTATCTCATTTTCTAAAATATAACGTGCCATCAAACCACGGGCTTTTTTCGCATAAAAACTGATGACTTTATACTGGCCATTTTTTTGATCTTTGAAAACGGGTGTAATGATCTCACCTTGAAGCTCTTTTTTCTTCACCGCTTTAAAATACTCATTAGAAGCGAGATTAACTAAAATTGAATCTCCTTGTGCTTTTAATGCTTTATTAACTTCAAGAGTAACCAGACTTCCCCAAAATTGGTATAGATTAGATCCTCGTAAGTTAGCTAACTTAGTGCCCATTTCTAAGCGATAAGCAAGCATAAGGTCTAATGGTTTTAATAAACCATATAAGCCTGAGAGTATACGTAGATGCTGTTGTGCGTAGGCCAATACCTTAGGGTCTAATGTTTCAGCCTCTAATCCCGTATAAACATCGCCTTTAAATGCAAATAGGGCTTGTTTCGCATTACCTAATGTTAAAGGCTGTTTCCAATCTGCAAAACGAGCCACGTTTAAGCCTGCGATTTTATCACTGACTTTCATTAATGAAGCAATATCTTGCATAGAAAGCTTTTGGCATTGATCAATCAATAATTCACTTTCTGATAATAGCGATGCCTGGGAATACTCAGAAGTTGGGGCATTCGATTCAAAGTCGAGCGTTTTAGCAGGTGAAAGTACAATAAGCATTTTTTTTCCTAAAGCAAAAACGCCCTAAGAGGCGTTTATTAAAAGATAATGTCTAATACCAACTATTCAAGCGGATTAGTATAACGAGTATTTATACTCACCATGTATTAATAATCAAGTGTTATATCATCAAGCATATGCGCACCAAATGCTTTACGTCCTTCGGTAGAGTCTAACTTGACCATAAGACGGACATCATTGGCAGAGTCAGCATGTGCTATTGTTTCTGAATAACCGATAACGCCTTGCTCATAAAGGTTAAATAACCCTTGGTCGAAAGTTTGCATGCCATGGGTAGAAGAATTTTTCATTATCTCTTTCAAGGTATGAAGCTCCCCTTTACGTATTGCTTCTGCCATCGTCGGGGTATTAAATAAAATTTCAAAGACTGCACGTCTTGATTTACCATCAACGGTAGGGATCAGCTGTTGAGCAACCACAGCGCGTAGATTGACCGAAAGATCAAACAGAAATTGTCGATGCCTTTCTTTAGGCACTAAATGTAAAATTCTTTCTAAGGCTTGATTGGCATTATTAGCATGCAGTGTGGCCATACAAAGATGCCCTGTTTCAGAGAAAACGAGTGCAAACTCCATCGTTTCGCGAGTACGGATTTCACCAATTAAAATAACATCTGGCGCTTGTCGTAAAGAATTCTTTAAAGCAATGTCAAAAGAAGCAGTATCGATGCCCACTTCGCGCTGAGTAACCACACAGGTACCATGCTCGTGCACAAATTCAATCGGATCTTCAATGGTTAAAATATGTCCTGAACCATTTTGATTACGGTAACCAACCATCGCGGCTTGGGTCGTTGATTTACCGGATCCCGTTGCGCCCACAAACAGAATTAAACCTCGATGCATCATGCACGTTTCTTTTAACTGAACAGGCAAATGTAGTTCTTCAAAGCTAGGGATTTTTCTTTCAATACGTCTAATCACCATGCCTGGCTCTTCTTTTTGCATGAAAGCACTTAGGCGAAAACGACCCGAGCTACTGCTGTTAATGGCATAATTTGCTTCTTTGGCTTTCTTAAATTCTGTGAAACGTGATTCTCCCATTGATTCTTTTAATAAACCAAATACCTCTTCTTCACTTAGATTATGCTTAGTCAGTGATTGTAGTGTACCGTGCAATTTCATGGTGGCAGGTAAACCAACAGAAATATAAAGATCCGACGCTTTTTGTTCATCAATTTGTGTGAGTAATTTTTGCAACATAATAATTTACCTTATTTTCCTAAGCTGTCTGATTAAGCCTTTATTTCGGGTTAAAATGTCTTCGGATCTGCGGCTTTTTGGGCTGCATCTGCATGCGAGACTTCACCTCGACTGACAAGGTTTCGTAAACATTGATCCAAGGTTTGCATGCCATGCACCATCCCCGTTTGAATCACAGAATACATTTGTGCGACTTTATCTTCGCGCACTAAATTTCGAATAGCAGGAATACCAATCATAATTTCATGAGCCGCGATTCGACCACCTCCATTCTTTTTCAACAGCGTTTGTGAAATAACCGCGCGTAATGATTCTGATAGCATAGAACGTACCATGCTTTTTTCTGCAGCAGGAAATACATCAATTACACGGTCAATGGTTTTAGCCGCTGACGTGGTATGTAGAGTACCAAAAACCAAGTGACCTGTTTCTGCCGCAGTTAACGCTAAACGAATCGTCTCTAAATCACGTAATTCACCAACCAGAATAACATCAGGATCCTCACGAAGTGCACTACGCAGTGCGGCATCAAAACTTAAGGTATCTTTAAAAACTTCGCGTTGGTTAATCAATGATTTTTTAGTTTTGTGTACAAACTCAATAGGATCTTCAATGGTTAAAATATGTTCATGCCGACTCTCATTGATATAATCAATCATAGCGGCTAAAGTTGTTGATTTACCAGACCCCGTTGGTCCAGTAACTAATACTAAGCCACGAGGATAATCAGAAATTTTCTTAAAAATATCTGGCGCGCCTAATTCACTTAACGATAATACTTTACTTGGAATGGTACGAAATACTGCCCCAGCGCCTCGTTGTTGGTTAAAAGCATTCACACGAAAACGTGCTAAGTCAGGAATTTCAAAAGAAAAGTCAGTTTCTAACTGTTCTTCAAAATCTTTACGTTGCTTATCGTTCATGATGTCATAAATTAAACTATGCACTTCTTTATGCTCTAATGCAGGTACATTTACCTTACGTACTTCACCATCTACGCGAATCATTGGAGGAACTCCTGCAGAAAGGTGTAGATCTGATGCATTATGCTTTACACTAAAAGCTAATAATTCCGTGATATCCATAACTTAAAATCCTATTAAAATGACTAATATACAAAAACAAATAAATAACGTTACTCAGAAAATAACCCATGCTGCGACGCAAGTACACCGTAATGCGCATCAAATTCAATTATTGGCAGTGAGTAAAACTAAACCCATTTCTTTAATTAAAGAAGCTTACCTTGCCGGGCTCCGTCATTTTGGCGAAAACTATGTGCAAGAAAGTATAGAAAAAATTCAAAAAATCAAACTTGATGAAGACTTTAAAGACCCTGTAACGTGGTATTTTATTGGTCCATTACAATCAAATAAAACTCGCCCTGTTGCCGAGCATTTTGACTGGGTACAAAGTGTAGACCGTTTAAAAATAGCACAACGCCTTAATGACCAACGGCCCGATAATTTGCCTGCCCTTAATATTTGTTTACAGGTTAATATTAGCGGAGAAGCAAGTAAGTCAGGTACTACTTTATCACAAGTTATTGACCTTGCTTCACAAGTTAGTGATCTACCTCGCTTAAAACTACGTGGCATTATGGCTATTCCTGAAAAAACAGAAAATATCCAAGAACTTGAAAAACAATTTGATGAGCTCCATAACATTTATCAGAAACTACAAACCTTATACCCAGAAGTTGATACACTATCAATGGGCATGAGCGCGGATTTACAAAGCGCAATCAAGTGCGGTAGCACCATGGTACGAATCGGCACCGATATTTTTGGTGCAAGAGATTAATAAATTCGAAAATATAATTAGGGATTAAACATGCTACACAAAAAAATTACCTTTATCGGCGCGGGCAATATGGCATCAAGCATTATTAGTGGATTGGTAAAAGACGGCTATCCGAGTGATGCTATCTGTGCCAGTACCCCTAATGCAAGCACTACCGACCGATTAGTAAAAGAATTTTCAATCAAAGGTAGTCAAGACAATGTGGCTTCAGCACAATGGGCTGAGGTTATCGTACTTGCCGTTAAGCCTCAAATTATGGCATCTGTTTGCCAGCACCTTGCTGATGCGGGTGTTGATGTTAGCGATAAATTAGTAATTTCAGTCGCAGCTGGTATTTCGGTGAAACGATTACAAAGCATTTTAGGTTTAAATACACCTGTAATTCGTATTATGCCAAATACCCCCTCTTTATTACAAAAAGGCATGGCTGGATTATTCGCATCAGCACAAGTCAGTAGCGAAAATAAAGACTATGCAGGGCAACTAATGCAATCTGTTGGCGAAATGATATGGGTAGAAGAAGAACCTATGATTGATGCGGTAACTGCAACCTCTGGTTCGGCTCCTGCTTACTTTTTCTTATTCATGGAAGCAATGCAAGCCAAAGCGCAACAAATGGGTTTTAACGATGAACAAGCACGACTACTTGTGTTGCAAACTGCACTAGGTAGCGCTGAAATGGTTAAACATAACCCACAAATCAGTATCGGCACATTACGTGAAAATGTAACATCAAAAGGTGGAACAACAGCGGCAGCTTTAAACTCTTTTAACGACTCAGAGTTAACAGAAATTGTTGCTAAGGCAATGCAAGCTGCAGCTGATCGTGGCGCAGAGATGGAATCTTTATTTTAATTCTTTATTTTTAACATAGGTAAGCGGTGATATGAACTCAGTAAATTTTTTAATTCATACTCTATTTGATCTGTATATCATGGTCATTTTATTGCGTGTTTGGCTACAAGTTGCACGCGCGGATTTTTACAATCCATTTAGCCAATTTGTGGTGAAAGCGACGCAACCCATTGTTGGGCCATTACGTCGTTTTATTCCAAGTTTAGGTGGCTGGGATAGCGCAACCATTCTATTTGGTTTTATGATTGCTTGCTTAAAGGTCGTGGTTTTAAGCCTGATGATGAATGCGGCAATTAACCCTACAGTTATTGCCGTCTCCGGCTTAGTTATTTTATTAACAGCAGTATTTAAACTTATTTTTTGGGTACTGGTGTTGCGTGCTATTTTAAGCTGGATCAGTAAAGGCCAAAACCCAATTGAAGCGGTGATGATTCAATTAAGTGAGCCTTTATTAGCGCCTGTTCGTCGTTTTATACCACCCATTGGCGGGTTAGACTTATCCATGATTGTGGTTTTAGTCGCTTTGCAATTTGTAGAATTGTTAGTAAATGATCTGTTGAGTAAATTATTTTAATGACTCATTTTTTACGCTAAGGTTTGTTGGCCTTTATTGCTTAAATTTTGTTTACCTTGTTCAAAGCACTTTGATCGAGATAAACAAGTACAGGAAGACAAGCTTGCTGACTCTTTATACTGCGTTTTCGCTTAGTAATGTTGAATAACATCTTGCGTGATAAACCCTACTTAAAACAAGATGCTAACGATTTACTGTTACGTCTTGTTTTGCAACCTAAAGCAAGCAGAGATGCCTTTGTCGGTTTATTGGGTGAGGAACTAAAAATTGCTATCACTGCACCTCCGGTCGATGGACAAGCGAACAAACACCTTATTAAGTTTCTGAGCAAACAATTCAAAGTCCCTAAGAGTGCAGTCATTGTTGAAAAAGGATCGCTTAATCGTCATAAATTAGTACGTATCAAAGCCCCCAAACATATACCCATCTTGCCTTAGCTCGTTAGGGATACCCACATCAGTAACAACTTAGCACAATTTTTGTTGATGGCTTTGCCTGTTCTAGTATCATGACCATTCAAACAATGTTATTTAAGGATATCTTATGTTTAAAATTTTATTTAGCACGCTATTAATAACCTTTAGCTTGCTGAGCCATGCCGAGCAAAAGCAAGATTTTGCTAATTTAGAGGTACATTATATCGCCCTACCTTCGGCATTCTTGACGCCTGAAATAGCGACTCAGTATGGGCTTGAGCGTAGTAAATATATTGGTTTAGTAAATGTGTCGGTGCTCGATACCGAACAGCAGTCATTGCCAATTGAAGCCAACCTCATTGGTAGTGGTCGTAATCTCATTGGACAGACAACGCAGCTTAAATTTAAAAAAATAGAAGAGGGTAAATCAATCTATTATATTGCCACTTACCCTTTCACTAACGAAGAAATAGTGAAATTTGATGTACAAATTAAAGCACAGAATAAAACTCATCGATTAAAATTTCAGCACAAATTCTACGTGGAGTAAAAAATGAATAAACAATGGGTACTAGCAACCGGTAATAAAGGCAAAGTGAAAGAGATGAGTGAACTATTAAATAGTTTCTCAATTGAAGTATTACCACAAAGTCATTTTGATGTGAAAGAAGTACCAGAAACAGGCACCACCTTTGTAGAAAATGCAATCATTAAAGCTCGCCATGCTTCTAAGATAACCGGGTTGCCAGCTATCGCAGATGACTCAGGTTTAGAAGTTGATTTTTTAAGTGGCCAACCTGGTATTTATTCATCACGATTTGCCGGTGAGCACGCAACCGATCAGGATAATATTGATCTGTTATTAAACAGACTAGAAGGCGTTGGTGAAGCACAACGTAAAGCTCGTTTTCAATGTGTATTAGTGTATATGCGCCATGAACTCGACCCGACTCCGATCATTTGCCAAGGCACCTGGGAAGGCGTTATTACCAGCCAACAAAATGGTGAGAATGGTTTTGGTTATGATCCTATTTTTTGGGTCGAATCAGATAAGTGCTCATCAGCTCAACTCAGTAAACAACGAAAAAGTGAATTGAGCCATCGTGGTAAAGCACTGTCTCTTTTAGTCGCGCAATTAAAAGCACAATTAGGTTAATTAATGTTACAACTTCCACCACTTAGTCTCTATATCCATATTCCTTGGTGCATTGAAAAATGCCCTTACTGTGATTTCAACTCTCATAAACTACGAGGAGAAATTCCAGAGCGAGCCTATCTCGAGGCTTTATTAGCTGATTTAAACATTGATCTAATTTATGCACAGGGGCGCATTTTAGATACTATTTTTATTGGTGGTGGTACACCAAGTCTGATTTCATCATCAGGTATTGCTTGGTTACTCAGGGAAATAGAAAAGAAAATAGCTTTTAAAACTGATATTGAAATAACGCTAGAAGCGAACCCTGGCGCGATTGAAAATAGTAAAATTGCAGAATTTAAACAGGCAGGCATAACTCGCTTCTCTTTTGGAGTACAAAGCTTTCAACAACAGAAGCTCACTCGACTAGGGCGAATTCATGGCGTTGAGGAAGCGAAATCCGCAGCCTTACAAGCGAAACAAAGTGGTGTTAGCACCTTCAATTTGGACTTGATGCACGGTTTACCAGATCAAAGTCTTGAGGATGCTTTATTTGACCTACAAACTGCCATTGACTTAGCACCAACACATCTCTCTTGGTATCAATTAACCATTGAGCCCAATACACAATATTTTTCACATCCACCGACATTACCAGAAGATGAATTACTTTGGGAAATTCAACAAGCAGGGCAAAAATTACTTGCTGACAATGGCTATCAACAATATGAAATATCAGGTTATTGTCAAAGCGGTTTCGAATGTCAGCATAACCTTAATTACTGGTCTTTTTCAGATTATATCGGTATCGGATGTGGTGCACATGGTAAGTTAACATTACCGCTCGAAAATAAGATAATACGCACCACTAAGGTCAAACACCCCAAAGGTTATTTAGAGACAAGCCGTCCTTTTATAGATAATTCTCATCGAGTTGAACAAGAAGATTTAGCTTTCGAGTATATGATCAACCGCATGCGCTTATTTGCACCTATACCATTTAGTGAATTTGAACGTTATACGGGATTGAGTGTTGATGCCATTGCCGTTCCGATACAAATAGCGATTGATAAGAAACTGTTATTACAACATCATGATCATTGGTTAATGACAGAGCTTGGGCATCGATATCTTAATGAGTTATTACAATTGTTTATGGATTAAAGTGTTTACTCAAGCTAAGCGTTAAAGGAAGGGAAACAACAATAGGATATAAAAAGTATGGGCATTTTCATATCCTATAAAAACACTTTATTTTTTCTTATGACAACGTAAATGAAAGGTCGCTTCACAGGCGGTCATCGGTTTAGCCTGATGCTCACCTTGCCCTGAAGAGATATCATGGGCTCTTAGAAAGTCTTCCTGTTCAGCACTTTTGATGCCAGTACCAACCACATCAACGCCCAATTCCCTTGCTAATACCATTATCGACTTTATCATTGCCTCACCAACAACCCTTCCTGGTACTCCTTGAATATAATTTTTAGCAATTTTGAATTTCTCAATACCAAGCGGTTCAAGGAAATGGAAAATAGAGAGATCAGCGCCAAATCCATCAACCGTGATAGCAATACCTAATTTATGAATATTCAGAAGATTTTCAATAATCGTATAATTATTACTGTCAAAAATACTCTCCATTACTTCAAATTCAATATCACTCGCTTCACAGCCTGAATCTTTTAGAATACTTTGAATATCAGCAATAAGGCTAATTTGTTCTAATTGAGAAGTACATAAATTCATCGCGATACGTCCAAAATGAATGTTGGTGTTTCTCCATTTCACTGCTTGTTGAGTCACCTCTCTGAACATTTTCAAACCAATCGGAACTAATAAGCCACTTTCTTCAGCCAAACTAATAAAGCGTTCAGGCAATAACAAACCATGTTTAGGATGCTTCCAACGTAATAAACTTTCCATTGCCACAATCAATTTTTTATTTAGATCGTATTGAGGCTGGTAATGAATTTCAAACTGGTCATTTTGTAAGGCAGTTTTTAACTCTGCTTCCAATTGTAATTGGTGAGAAGAGTGCTCTGTTAATTGATTAGTATAAAAATGATAGGCATTACTTTTATCGGATTTAGCACGTAACATCGCTTTTTCAGCACTCTGCAATAATGCATCCACAGCAATGCCATCATCAGGGCATAAACTGATACCAATCGTTGCGCTGAGCGTTGCACAAATATCACCTATTTTAAATTTTTGGGTAAATTGTTTAACTATTTTTTGTGCCACTAACGCAGCATCATGTTCATTTTTCAGTCCATCAATAATAATGACAAATTCATCATCACCAAATCTTGCTACGGTATCTTTTTCACAGATACAGCTCTTTAAACGATTCGCGATTTCCTGTAATACTTTATCTCCACCATCATGACCGTATTGATCATTAATGGCCTTAAAACTATTAATATCAACCAGTATCACCGCCATTGCAATTTCATTAAAGTTAGCACGATTGATCGCATCCTCTAAGGTAGTAAATAATGCAATACGATTTGATAAACCAGTGAGGGGGTCATGCTTAGATAAATACTGAATTTTACTTTCACTATTTTTATTTTGTGTCAGGTCGGTAAAAGAATAAATTCGATTATTGATTTGTTCTTCTAATTCAACATTATAAACATCTAACCAAGCAAAACGCAGTTCCTTTTGCTTGTTACGATAGATGATATTACCTTTCCATTCATTATTTTCTTCTATCCCTTCGGCAACCTTTTGAAGTAAAGATAAATCGTTATCTTGTGCCGATAAGGTTAATATATTATTGCCTAAAAGCTCTGTTTTTTTATACCCTGTTAATAAACAGGCCGCTAAATTAACGGAGATAATAATGCCAGCCTGATCCGTCACAATAAGGTTTTCTTTGCTATTTTCAAAAACCGCGTTGGCTACTTTGAGGCGCTTCTGCAAACGATGGTGGGCGGTGATATCTCGCCCAATACAAATTAAGCCCTGTACTTTGCCTTCATTATCCAATAAAGGCACCTTGCGCATATCAATAAAATGACGCTCTCCATTGGTATAAGTAAGGTATTCCTCTCCTGAATAAACCTCATTGTTTGCAATGGCATCTTTATCTTGTTGCTGGCACATACGAGCCTGATCAGGTTCAAAGAATTTTTCATCGGTTTTTCCTAAAATTGCACTTTCAGGTTGCCCTATAAATTTTTCGAACTGTTTATTACAGCCTAAGAATCTACTTTCAAGATCTTTAAAAAACAATAAATCAGGGGAAATATCTGCGGTTGCCCGCAACATAATACGCTCTTTTTCTATTTCCCGTTTTGCTTCATTCAACTCCGTCATATCAAATACCATACCGATTTGAATATCACTACCAGGAATTAATTCTTTGCGAAAAACCACTTCATGGCGATTGCCATTTAAATCATGCAAATTGCATTTATAAAGATGCACTTGATGATGTTCAAATACTTTTTTATCAATAACTTCAATGTCTTTTTGCAAAGACTCAGGCAAAATTTTTGATACATGACTGCCAATAATTTCTTCGTTAGTTAAGCCTAACTGACTTGAAAAACTATGGTTACAAACCAGTATAATGCCTTCTTTACTTTTATAATAAATAGGGATGCTAATGCAATTGAGCGCCTTTTTGACATCTTCACTAATAACGACTTCTGTTGTTGGTATGACCTTTTTTTCTGGTGCTGTGACTGCACTGCTCAAATAAGTACAATGAAGTAGAGGATAAAGGTTTTTGATGTGGTCTGATATTGATTTATGAACAGGTTGCTCAGAGATGAGATAATGATAATTTCTCTGCGCTAAAATCACTAGAATTTCATTACTGTTAAGTACATGCTTTGTACGATAAGAAACGCTATCGCTTCCATCACTGATTGAGCTTAATAACGCGTCAACAAGTTGTTCATTATGCCCAATATATAAAACATTTTTGAGAAACGCAGACAAATAAGCCACCTATTAATTTAGAGTACAAAACGTGTGTTAAATTAAAGTTAAATTAAGTTAAAGTTAAGTTAGGGTTAAATTAA
>TARA_R110001583_G_scaffold14664_1_pt1 | contig 67116 bp, 55 predicted proteins | sample TARA_R110001583 | Tara Oceans TARA_R110001583 (sample SAMEA4398432) | marine metagenome | biome: Polar Biome; feature: [MES] marine water layer (ENVO:01000295) within the mesopelagic zone...; material: water (ENVO:00002006), including particulate matter (ENVO:01000060) such as...... | reverse complement strand
CGGCATTTTTGAAATATGTATTTGAGAATTGGTCAAAAAAAAGGTGTTACTTTCAGAAAAGTAACACCTAAATATTTTAAAAACTATACAATCATTATTTTTTATGTCTAGTTTCAGAGGAAACAGTCAATTTCTTTCTTCCTTTTGCTCTTCTTCTTGCAAGAACCTTTCTACCGTTTACGGAAGCCATACGCTCACGAAAACCATGTTTGTTCTTTCTCTTTCTTTTTGACGGCTGATATGTTCTTTTTTGTCCGGGCATCTCTTAAACCTTTTCTATTTATTTGATATTATACAGAATCCTCTGTGAAACTGGGCGCAAATATACAAAGAGTTTTTTCTTTGACAAGTGTTATGAAAAAAAATATTTTTATAAATCCGTACGTCTGAAAACCTAGCTTTTGATTAATTTTGCCCGTATTGAAATTTAGCGCTGAAATAGCTTTATTTTAATAGGGTTTCGCATAAACGTGAAAATTTATTTATACCACCAAACACTTAAAATAATACATTGTATGTTCAATAAAAATTTAAAATTAGTTGTTGCAGGACTAATAATTGCTTATTCAATTTACCAATTTATAGAAGGTAATATAGGTAATGGCATCTTTCTTTTATTATTATCTTCAATATTTATCTTCCTATATTTTAGAAATGAAATTATTCTTTTGGCATTTTTAAGAATGAGAAAGCAAGATTTAAGCGGAACTAAAAATTGGTTAGACAAAATAAAAAACCCGGCAGCTGCATTAACAGTTAAACAACAGGGTTATTACAATTATCTACATGGTATCATTTTTTCACAAACAAACTTAACCCAAGCAGAAAAATATTTCAAAAAAGCATTGAAATTAGGACTGACAATGGATTATGATGTTGCTATGGCGAAATTGAGCCTTGCTGGTATAGCCATGCAAAAGCGACGTAAAAGGGAAGCAACTACGCTACTTAACGAAGCTAAAAAGCTAGATAAAAATAACATGTTGACAGATCAAATAAAGATGATGCAGCAACAAATGAAAAAGATTTAAATCTACCTACCTACTTTGTAATACCCCTTGTTAGGAATTTCTACAGTATATTTTTTACCTGAACCATTGTTTAAATGTGGTTCTCGTAACCATGGATTGTGCCTTTTTAATATCTTATAGTTGATTTCATACTCCTGAGCGAAATCTGCAAAATCGCTAACCGGTTTATCAACTTCAACTGTAAAAGTTGGTACGGCCTCATACATATCTTCTTTTTCTATATGAAAACCATACTTTTCTGGGTTAGCTAATATCTCTTTAATAGCCATTATTCTAAAAACGTACCTACCTGTTTCATCACCTAACAACAAATCCCAATAATTATCTACCTGCTGAATACCCATGTATTTATTAATTGCTCCTGGCCCTGCATTGTATGCAGCAGCAGTTAATGCCCAACTACCATACCTACTTTTCCATTTATTCAAATACTCACAAGCCACCTCTGTCGATTTTTCTAAATGATAACGCTCATCCACATTTGAATTCACTTCAAGCCCATACTCTCTACCTGTTTCTCTCATAATTTGCCAAAAACCAGTAGCACCTGCAGGTGAAACTACATTTGTCAATCCACTTTCTGCAACTGCCAAGTATTTAAAATCATCCGGAATTCCATTTTTTGCCAAAATTGGTTCAATAATAGGGAAAAATTTATTCGCTCGTTTCATCAGCAATAAGGCATTGGATTGCCAATAAGTATTCACCAAAAACTCACGATCAACACGCTCCATTATTTCAGGATCCTTTTGAGGCACAACTTCACCAGCAAAATTCAAATTTTCAGGTATATCTATTGAAGATATTTTATAGGATGTAGCTACATTTTTCTGGACACTATCAATAACGATGGCATTATTTTTTATAGTAACAGCATCAGTACCCTGAACCGCAAATATTAATGTTCCCGCAACAAACACCACTCCCAATAACATCAAAATATTCTTAATGATTTTCATGACTTATATTTTTTAAATTATCTCTTTAACTATTCTACTCAACAAAGGTATATATAGAACTATCTTATTCCAAAATAATTGTTGGCAAGTTCTCGTTAAACCATTTAGCTCTATGAATTATCATAGTATGTGTTCCATTTACTACTCGAATACAGTCTTTAATGTTTGAAATTGGAAAAACAGTATCTTTTTCCCCTTGTATATGCACTAAATTTTTACATGGTTTTTCACATTTCCAATTTACCAGTTGATTTATACACCAATCAATGTAACTCTTATCCCTAACAGATAAATATCGTTCATATAGGGTTATTCTTTTGGTAACGCTTTCCCCAAAGGCATACTTAGCCAAAAGTTCAACATTATTTACCAAACCTGTTGGCAGCAATTTATGCACCTTAGTATAGCGCGCAAACAACATCCGTTTTGGAAGTTCATATCGAGTTTTAACACTCGAAACAATAATCACCTTTCTTACAGTAATAAAATTCGACATTTCTTGAACTAAAAGACCGCCTAAAGAAACTCCTAATAGCACAACATTCTCATGCGTTATTTTAGAACACATATTTTGCGCATATTTTGAAAGGGAAATATCAGCAATCGGAACCGTCCATTCTAAAAAATGTAGTTCAAATCTTTCCGTTGGAAGTTTAATGTACTCAAAAATAGCTGCACTTGCAGCCATACCTGGCATACAATATACATGTATTCTATTATCAATCATAGTTATGAAACGTAGTAAAATCTAGGAATTTAGGGATTTTTTAACTACTTTTGGAAAAGAATGCGAAAATCATTTAGCATTTTAAAATAGTACTCTTTACATCATTTTAATAACGACAAATTACGATATGAGAACATCGTAATTTTTTTGTCTAGTAGCAACACTAAAATAATCTATATGAACGATGTTATTATTAAGGACAATCCTTTTCTACGCCAGTTTGAAACAACCGTAGATGGTCATCTTGCAAGGATTGAATACTCTTCTCAAGAACGCAAAGTCTTTCTTACCAAACTGGTAGTTCCAGAAGAAATTATAGACGAAAGTTTTAGGGAAAATTTTATCAAAGCCGTCCTAAGTATCATTCAGGAAAGGAATCTTAGAGTTGTACCGACCAGTCCGCACATCGCTGGTTTTTTAAGAAAAAACCGATTACAGTACAAAGAAATGTTACCTATCGGTATTCGAATCTAATAAACTAAAAAGCCTTTCAAATGAAAGGCTTTTTTTTTATACTTCTACTTTTTCATTTATAAAGCTAAATCTAACCAAACCGTCATTATCTATTTCTGTCAGTTTAACTTGGTGAAGTGTATTGACCAATTCAGGATTCCAAGGTGATTTCACCTTCACGTAATTTTCCGTAAAGCCGTGAATATATCCTTCTTTATTTTCTCCTTCAAACAATACGGTCAACTCATTACCTATTTGACTTTCATAAAAAGCTCTTCTTTTCTTCACAGATAGGCCACGTAACATTTTACTTCTTTTATTTCTTACTTTATTCGGCACTACACCTTCCATTGAAGCCGCTGGTGTATTGTCCCTCTCGGAATAAGTAAAAACATGCAGGTAGGAAATATCCATATCATTCAAAAAATGATAGGTCTCTAGAAAATGTTCTTCTGTCTCACCAGGAAAACCAACAATTACATCAACGCCAACACAGCAATTTGGCATCACCTCTTTAATTTTACAAACACGTTCTTGGTATAAATTCGTCATATACCTTCGTTTCATCAATTTCAGTAATGAATCACTACCACTCTGTAATGGAATGTGAAAATGAGGAACAAAAGTTTTACTTTCAGCTACGAATTCAATAGTTTCATTTTTTAAGAGATTAGGCTCAATTGATGATATTCGCAAACGATGAATCCCCTCTACGTTATCCAATGCCTGTACTAAATCTAAAAAGGTATGTTCATGTTTTTTATTACCAAACTCACCTTTACCATAATCCCCAATATTAACACCTGTTAAAACAATTTCTTTAATGCCCTGTTTTGAAATATCAGCTGCATTTTTTAAAACATTTTCTAAAGTATCACTTCTAGAGATACCACGAGCTAGCGGAATTGTACAATAGGTACATTTATAATCACAACCATCTTGCACTTTCAAAAAAGCTCTAGTTCTATCTCCAATAGCATAACTACCAACATAAAAATCTGCATCAGCTATTTCACAGGAATGTACTTTACCATGATCGCTCTTTGTAAGATCGTTTATATAATCTGTGATTTTAAATTTTTCAGTAGCTCCTAAAACTAAATCTACCCCATCAACATCAGCAAGTTCTTCCGGTTTTAATTGTGCATAACACCCAACAGCCGCAATAAAAGCTTCAGGATTAACTTTCTGAGCCTTTTTTACAATGGTCTTGAATTTCTTATCTGCATTATCAGTTACCGAACAAGTGTTGATAACATACATATCTGCTTCTTCTGAAAAATCCACTCTTTCGAAACCTTCATCTGTAAAATTTCTGGCTATCGTGGAAGTTTCCGAAAAGTTCAGCTTACATCCTAAAGTGTAAAAAGCAACTTTTTTTTTCATCGGATAAATTTATTTTTAGATACGATAAAAATACTTAACCAACTGTATTACAGTTTTTAAATATTAATATTTTCTCCATTTTTTTGTGATTTCAAATACATGCGTAAGAATAGCTGCCTCTACATCATTAAACTCCACTCCCCTTCTGGCCATCATTACTTTGGCAGCCTCAAAGGCCTTTTCTGGCAAATATGCCGTAAAGCCTGATGCCCCGCCCCAACTAAAACTAGGAATGAAATTTCTAGGGAATCCTGGTACATAAATATTGGAATTTACTCCAATTACTGTACCTGTATTAAACATGGTATTTATAGCTGTCTTACTATGATCACCCATCATAAGCCCACAAAACTGTAGGCCTGTTTGCTCAAAACGTTCTGTAGCATAATCCCATAAACGGACTTTAGCATAATTATTTTTAAGATTAGAATTATTAGAGTCCGCACCTATGTTACACCACTCTCCTAACACTGCATTACCCAAGTAACCTTCGTGTCCTTTACTTGAATATCCAAAAATCACCGAATTACTTATCTCACCACACACTTTACTATGCGGCCCAATTGTAGTTGCCCCGTAAAGCTTACCTCCCATTTTAACAATGGCATGTTCACAAAGCGCCAATCCACCTCTAATTAAGCTTCCTTCCCAAATTTCAGAGTTTTTTCCTAAGTATATAGGTCCGTCGGTGGCATTTAGAATACTAAACTCAACTTTCGCACCCTCTTCTAGAAAAATTCGCTCAGAATGAATTAAATGATTTGTTTTTGAAATAGGTTGACTGACTCTTCCTTTGGTTATAAAATCAAAGTCTAACTGTAAAATTTCAGCATTCTTATCAAATATATCCCAGGTGTTGTTTATTTGAGGAAATTTGCCTTTGAATTCAATTTTACTGAACTCCTCTATTTGCGCTTTACTTTTTGGTTCATTACTAGAATATGCAACTATAAGATCATTCGAAAGTAAAACATCACCTTTTTGTAAAGAAGAAACTGCTTTTACTAATTCGGCTGTAGGTAAAACCGATGAATCGATAAATATGTTTTCATCTTCTAAATGAATAGGGAATTTTACCGCTAAGTAATCTTCAGTAAGTGAAGTAGTTGAAGTCTTCAAAAATGCATCCCAACGTTCTCTCAATGTCATAATACCTACACGAATTTCCGCAACTGGTCGCGTAAATGTGAAGGGTAATAAATGATTCCTACGTGGACCATCAAAAAGAATATAGTTCATACAAGACAATTTTCAACAAAATTAACAAATATCTCTAGAGCATTTATATTTTATGGTTAAGTACCCTCAAAACCAAGTTGAATGAAAAAAAGAAACGCCCTCGAAAATATTCGAGAGCGTTATATTCTATAAAAGAATAATAAATAAAAGACTACTTCTCTTCTTCTTTATCTTCTTCTACTTTATCTTCCTTAACAAATTTCTTGTACTTGTTCTTAAATTTATCGATACGACCTGCAGTATCCAAGAATTTAGCTTTACCAGTATAAAATGGATGTGAAGTTCTTGAAATTTCCAATTTTACTAATGGATACTCAACACCTTCAACCTCTAAAGTCTCTTTAGTGTCTGCTGTTGATTTTGTCAAAAATACTTCTTCATTGGACATATCCTTAAAGGCTACTATCCTATAATTTTCTGGGTGTATATCTTTTCTCATTTTAAAAACTTTAACGCACCCATTCCGACGGGCACTCATTTTAAGGGTGCAAATTTAGTAAAAATCTATAAATGTGCAATTACAAACTACAAAAAATATTAAAATAATATTTCGCCACATTTGTAACAATGTACAATATCTTCATACTAATTAGAAAATCAACCTTTAATCAATAGAAATCATGGAAGAAAATCTACCTAAAACGGGAAAATTCGCTTTAAATTACGGTGTACTTGTAGGTGTCATCGGCGTGGTGTTCGGCATCATGCTATTCACCATGAATATGCATTACGACCAAACCATTGGTATTCAAGTAACCAATACTTTAATCTTAGCTGGAGGTATCGTTATCGGTATTGTACAATTTAAAAAAGCAGGTGGCGGGCTTTTAACCATTTCCGAAGCTTTAAAAGTAGGTGCTGGTGTTGCGCTTATTGCCGCAATAATTGGGTTAATTTATTTCTTTCTACTTTCAAATTTTATAGAACCAGATTACATGGATAAGGTTTTTGAAATTGGTAAAATAAAAGCAATGAATGATAATCCTGGCCTTACCGAGGAACAAGTTGACCAAGGAATTGAAATGCAAAAGGGTTTAACTTGGATTTATTATCCTATTGGTTTAATTATCAACGTAGTTATAGGACTAGTAGTTGGCTTAATAACTGGCTTAATATTGAAAAAAGAAGAAGCAGCTTATTAATACCTAAGTAATTGTAGTATTTTTGGAGGCAATACCAGAAGTCACGCATGCAATTATCTATAGTAATTCCATTACTTAACGAAGAAGAATCACTCAAAGAACTACATGATTGGATTGTATCAGTAATGCAATCCAATCATTTTTCTTATGAAATATTGTTTGTTGATGATGGTAGTACGGATGAATCTTGGAACATCATTACGCAGCTTGCCAAAATTAATCCTTCGGTTAAAGGAATACACTTTCTACGAAACTTCGGAAAATCACAAGCTCTTCATGCCGGTTTTAAAGCCGTTAAAGGTGATGTAATCATTACCATGGATGCTGATTTACAAGATAATCCAGAAGAAATACCTGAGTTATACCATATGATTACCGATGAAGGTTACGAATTGGTCTCTGGTTGGAAAAAGAAACGTTTCGATTCCATAATTTTCAAAAACACTCCTTCAAAATTATTCAACTGGGCAGCTAGAAAAACATCTGGTGTTCGCTTACATGATTTTAATTGCGGGTTAAAAGCCTATGATAAAAATGTTGTCAAAAACATTGAAGTTTCTGGTGAAATGCATCGATATATTCCTGTATTAGCTAAAAATGCAGGTTTTTCTAAAATCGGAGAAAAAGTAGTAAAACATCAAGCCCGTAAGTACGGTAAAACAAAATTCGGAATGGAGCGCTTTATAAATGGCTTTCTAGATTTACTCACCATTTGGTTTGTATCAAGGTTTGGTAAACGTCCAATGCATCTTTTCGGGGCATTAGGGGTTTTAATGTTTATAATAGGTTTCGGTTTTGCAATTTATTTAGGCATTGATAAATTATTCATTAACCCTTTTGGTAGACTAATAACAGATCGTCCACAATTTTATATTTCATTGGTTGCCATGGTATTAGGTACACAATTATTCTTAGCCGGTTTTCTAGGTGAAATTTTAATACGTTCTAAAAAGGAAGAAAATAGGTATATTGTATCAGAAGAAATAAATACTACCCTTTCAGAAAAGTAAAATTCTCATTAACTTAATAGCATATAAAACAATATAACTATGGATAAAATCCTAGATACTGCCAAAACATGGCTTACCGATTTTTTTGACCCAGCCGTAAAAAAAGAAATAGAGCATCTTATTGCGAATGACAAAGAGGAACTAAACGACCGTTTTTATAAAAATATGGAGTTCGGTACTGGTGGTATGAGAGGTGTCATGGGTGCTGGAACCAATCGTATCAACAAATACACATTAGGCAAGAGCACACAGGGACTAAGTAATTATCTGAATAAAGTATATAATGGCGAGGAAATTAAAGTAGTAATAGCTTTCGATTGTCGCCACAACAGTGATACATTAGCGAGAACAGTTGCCGAGGTATTCTCTGCTAATAATATTAAAGTATATCTATTCTCTGAGCTTCGTACGACTCCAGAACTTTCATTTGCAGTAAGACATTTGAACTGCCACGCTGGCATTGTTTTAACCGCATCACATAACCCGCCTGAATATAATGGCTATAAAGTGTATTGGACAGATGGCGGACAAATAGTTCCACCAGAAGATGTCGCAATTATTTCAGAAATAAATTCACTGAATATTGAAGACATAAAATTCAACGCCAACGAAAATTTAATTCACGTTATTGACAAAGAAGTGGACGAAGCCTTTATTGAGCAATCTGTTCAAAATGGTAATTTTAATGCGGAAGGTAAAGATGATTTTAAAATTGTCTTCACTTCACTTCATGGAACTTCAATTACCGCCATACCAGAAGTGCTGAAACGCGGTGGGTATGAAAATGTAACTATTATAGAGGAACAAGCTAAACCAGATGGAAACTTCCCAACAGTGAAGTCTCCAAATCCCGAAGAACCCGAAGCCCTTTCTATGGCTGTAAAAAAGGCAGAAGAAATAGGTGCAGATATGGTAGTGGGTACGGACCCCGATAGTGATCGTTTAGGTATTGCAGTTCGTAACTTAGAAGGTGAAATGGAAATTGTTAATGGCAACCAAGCAATGGTGCTTATGACAAAATTTCTTCTAGAAAAAAGAAAAGAAAAAGGATTTAAAGGAAATGAATTTATTGCTACAACTATTGTTTCTACTCCAATGATGGAAGCTATGGCTAAGGCCTATGGCGTAGAATTTAAAACATCACTTACAGGATTCAAATGGATTGGAAAAATGATTAAAGATTTTCCACAATCAGATTTTATTGGTGGTGGCGAAGAAAGCTTTGGCTATATGGTTGGTGATTTTGTTCGTGATAAGGATGCGGTTACCTCTACCCTATTAGCTTGTGAAATTGCTAGTCAAGCGAAAGCTAATGGTAGTTCTTTCTACAAAGACCTAATACAATGTTATGTAGATTATGGCTTCTACAAAGAACATCTAGTTTCCATAACCAAGAAAGGCATAAGTGGTGCTGAAGAAATTAAACAGATGTTGAAAGATTTTAAAGAAAATCCGGTAGAATCTGTTGCTGGATCTAAAGTAAAATGGATTGAAGATTATAATACTTCAATTGCTAAAAACGTGTTGACAGGTGAAGAAAAAGCAATGGACATTCCAAAATCTAACGTTCTTATTTATGAAACTGAAGATGGCACTAGAATAGCTGCGAGACCAAGTGGTACCGAGCCAAAAGTGAAATTTTATATTAGCACCAATACAACGTTGGATAAAGCAGAGAATTATAAAAAAGTTTCAGCTAAACTTGATGCAAAAATCAAAAATATACTTGCTGAGCTTAAATTAGGTTAATGAATTATTTCAAAAAGATTCTTCGCTTTGCGAAGCCTTATCGCAAGTACGGTTATTTAAATATTTTCTTTAACATACTTTACGCCTTGTTTAGTGCGCTATCTTTCGCCGCACTGATTCCTATGCTAGATGTATTGTTCGATAAAACCAAAAAGGTTTTTGAAGAACCTAAATATACTGATATTGGACATCTTAAAGATTACTTACAGGAATTCATCAATTATAAGGTTACTGCATATTCTGGAGATGATGAGATGAAAGGCTTGGTTTTGGTTATTGGTCTAATTCTCGTCTTATTTTTATTCAAGAATCTGTTTAACTATCTAGCCATGTATTTCATAACATTCTTACGTAATGGCGTACTTAAAGATATTAGAAATAAGCTTTATAAAAAGGTAGTTGAACTACCCATTTCCTATTACTCTGAAAAACGAAAGGGAGATATTATTGCGAGAATCACATCAGATGTTTTAGAAATTCAACATTCTTTTCTATCTGTTTTAGAACTGATTGTAAGAGAACCATTGACGATATTTTTTACAATTATTATTATGTTTGGTATTAGTACCAAATTAACCTTGTTTGTATTTATTTTCATACCTGTTGCTGGTATGATTATTAGCCGAATTGGTAAGTCTCTAAAGAAGAAATCAGATGATGTTCAAAGGGAACAAGGTGAATTTTTATCCATTATTGAGGAAACTCTTGGCGGACTTCGAGTGATAAAAGCTTTTAATTCAGAATCGCGATTTTACAAAACGTTTTCTGAATCAACCAAACGTTTTTTTAATTATAGCAACATACTATTAAACCGACAGAACTTAGCTTCACCAACTGGTGAATTTTTAGGTATTTTGGTTATAGGTATTTTGTTATGGTTTGGTGGTAAAATGGTTTTAATAGACGGAACTTTAGACGCCTCCTCCTTTATTGCTTATATGGGACTAGCCTATAATATTTTGACTCCTGCGAAAGCAATTAGTAAAGCTTCTTACGGAGTTAAAAAAGGTAATGCCGCTGCGGAACGAGTACTTGAAGTATTAGAAACTGAAAATCCTATTTCAGAAATTGATAACCCTATTGAACAAACTGCATTTGAGAGCGTAATAAACCTTCAAAATATTTCATTTAAGTATGAGGATGAATATGTTCTAAAGAATTTTAATTTAACGGTTAAAAAAGGAAGCACTGTTGCCTTAGTAGGCCAATCTGGTAGTGGTAAAAGTACAATTGCAAATCTTGTGACAAGGTTCTATGATGTCAATGAGGGAGAAATATCCATAGATGGGCATAATATTAAGGATCTTTCAAAAAAATCATTGCGTGGTTTATTGGGGCTAGTAACCCAAGACTCTATTCTTTTTAATGACACTGTAAAAAATAATATTGGCTTAGGAAAGGAAAATGCAACTCTAGAAGAAATCATTGAAGCTGCTAAAATTGCAAATGCCCATGATTTTATAATGGACTTGCCAAAAGGCTACGATACAAATATAGGTGATAGCGGAAATAAATTAAGTGGTGGACAAAAACAACGTCTTTCCATATCACGTGCAGTTTTAAAGAACCCTCCGATCATGATTTTAGATGAAGCAACCTCTGCTCTTGATACAGAAAGTGAAAGGTTAGTTCAAGATGCTTTAGAAAAAATGATGCAAAATAGAACTTCAATTGTTATTGCGCATCGTTTATCTACCATTCAAAATGCTAACATTATTGTTGTATTACATAAAGGTGAGATTGTAGAACAAGGCACACATACCGAACTATTAAAACTTAATGGAACCTATAAAAAGTTAGTTCAAATGCAGTCTTTGGCTTCGTAAATAGTTAACTAAAACAGTTTATTTTTTTTGTCGTTGGCATGATTCTTTTCTAAAATTAACAAGACGGTTAAACCTTTGACTAACTTCATAGTCTAAATAGGAAATAAACCTCAATTCAAATTGATTGTAGAGGAAACACTAGTACAGGAATTAAAAACCAAAAACACTCAAGCACAAGCTTTTGAAGTATTGGTCAGCACATACAAAGAACGTTTGTATTGGCAAATTCGTGGTATAGTTTTAAATCATGATGATGCAGATGATGTTTTGCAAAATACCTTCATTAAAATCTACAAAAACATTGATGGGTTTAAGGGTGATAGCAAGCTTTTTTCTTGGATGTATAGAATTGCAACCAACGAGGCCTTAAGTTTTATAAAACAAAAAGCAAAACTACAAGGTATAACTGATGTAGATTATCAAGAAAAATTAGTCTCCAATTTACAAGCAGATGTTTATTTTGAAGGTGATGAAATTCAATTAAAGTTACAACAGGCTATTGCGACACTACCAGAAAAACAAAAACTGGTATTCAATATGAAATATTTTCAAGAATTGAAATACGAGGAAATTTCAGAAATATTAGACACCTCTGTAGGTGGCTTAAAGGCATCATACCACCTAGCAGTAAAAAAAGTGGAACAATATTTGAAAAAGGATTAAACTATTTATGTATTTGATAGTCAAATAAATATCATGAACAAGAATAACAAACATCCGTTTAAAACTCCAGCAGGCTACTTTGATAGTTTTCAGAATGAGCTGATGGCTAAATTATCTGAAGATAAAGTAGCGATGCCAAAGGATAGTGCTTTTAAAGTTCCTGAAAATTATTTTGAAACGTTCAATGATAAATTAAAAGGTAAGTTGAACAAAGAACCTAAAGTAATACAACTTTATCCTGTTAAGAAGATTTTAGCCTTTGCAGCATCTGTTGCCGCAATTGCCATTATATTCTTAGGTTATAATTGGAATGAGAAAGATGTCTTGAATTTTAGTGATTTAGCCAATGCTGATATAGAAGCTTATTTCGAAAACAATGAATTTGACTTAACGTCTTATGAGATTGCAGAGGCATTGCCATTTACAGATACAGAATTTTCGAACATGTTGAATTCACCCATAGAAAATGAAAACATCTTAGATTATTTAAGTGACAATATAAATGATTTTGAAGAACTTAATTTACAAGACAATGAATAAGTATATACTATCGCTATTTATGCTTTTTACTATTATATCGTTTGGGCAGCACAAAAAAGACTGGGAAAAAATAAAGTCTTTAAAAGTGGCATATATCACCGAAAAATTGTCCTTGGATAGCAAACAAGCGCAAGAATTCTGGCCTATTTACAATGAATATGAAGAAAAAAAACACGCCTTAAGTCGTAAAGAATATAGCCAGATAAAAGATAAGCTTAAGAATAGTGATGATGTATCTGAAAAAGAGGCGAAAAAATTATTGACACTTAAGATTTCTATTGAAGAAGATGAAGAAGAATTGGACAAAGCTTTTTTATTAGAAGTCAGTAAGGTTACATCTGCCAAAAAAGCGTTGTTATTATTAAAAGCCGAAGAAGATTTTAAACGTGACTTAATTAAACAATACAGACAAAATAAGGGTGGTAGATAGACTATCTGAATACTAGCTTTGAAATCCTGTTTTTACCAGCTGCATAGGCAACGGAATCATTTTGAAATCGTATGGTATAAAATGACTCTTCAGATAACTCTTGCCAGTTCACACCCATATCAGGCGAATAAGAAATACCGTTAAACCCAACGGCCACCAATCCATTTCCCTTAGTTCCTGGTATAAATTGAATACAACTTTTATAAGCAGGTATATTTCCATCTGCTAATAATTGCCAAGTTTCACCACCGTCTTTAGTAATTGCTTTGTTCGCAATGGCATTATCAGGATTTGTATAATCCCCGCCTATTGCAACTCCTAAATTATTATCATAAAAGGCAATAGAGTAAATACCTTCCGTTGGTTCAGCACTTCGCAATGAGGTTTGAGATATACTCCATTTTTTTCCTTTATCCGTAGAATGAAAAATGCGACCGCTTGTTGTGGCAATCCAAATTTCATTAGCTATTGTTACAATATTTGTATTACTAGCAGCAAAAGCACCTTCCCCGTCAATACCCTTCGGTAATTCTGAACAGGGCAACTTAGACCACGTAGTGCCTCCATCCGAGGTTATAATTATACTTAAACATCCTTCTACAGAATCACCAATCGCAATTCCGTCTTTATCATTTAAAAATGTCATGGCATCATAAAAAACACCATCTCCTTCCTCTTTATAAACCAACTCCATTCGCCCATTTTCGCCTGTTTTATATAAGAGTGCAGGAGTACCAACAGACAACATAAAGAAATCAGTCGATGTATGCGCAATGGCCCTAAACTCAGGAATAATAGTATGATACTTTTCTATATTAGAACGAACTTTAGTGGTATTTAAATCTACAGTACCAAAGGTTCCTTTATTTGCAGCAAAAGCTAAACTATTACCCATAATCTCAATCGCTCTTATACTTAAGGAATCTGTATAAATATCATTTACTGCAACAGAAGTAAAACTTACAGGCTTCACGTTATTAGAACATGAGACCATAAAAATAATGACAAGAAGAGTATAGCGCATAGTGATAGGTATAAAGTTCATCAAAAATAAATGGAATTACTTCTAAAACAATACCTTTGCAGCCATAATTTTTTGAGGATTAACACCATAAAAGACTAGATAGGAAATCGAGTAATGGTAAAATCTTCTAGCCAAGTAAATTAATATCACTACAAATGAAATTACACAGAAATCTGGTGTTTGCCGTTATTGACGCCTTAAACCTCATATTTAATGAAAACGAATATGCCGACAAGGTGGTTCAAAAAGTTCTTCGATTCGATAAACGATGGGGAGCGCGTGATCGAGGCTTTATCGCAGAAACGACCTATGAAATGGTTCGTTATAAAAGATTATATGCTGAAATAGCTGAAGTGAAAGCACCTTTTAGCAGACCTGATTTATTTCGAATGTGGGCTGTTTGGGCAATTTTAAAAGGAATTAAACTTCCTGATTGGAAACAAATAGAACCAACACCTGAAAGAAGAATCAAAGGAAAGTTTGATGAACTTTCGCAAATTAGAAAGTTTAGGGAGGCTATTCCAGATTGGATAGATGAACTTGGAGAAAAGGCTTTAGGTGAAAAGTTATGGACCGAAGAAATCGCAAAACTTAATGAGCCAGCTGAAGTTATCTTGCGTACCAATACTCTAAGAACTTCGAAAGAAGAACTACGTAAAGCATTGTTAGATGAAAATATTGTAGCAGAACCTATAAGAGGTTACGCTTCTGCTTTAAAACTTGTTGAAAGAGCAAATGTTTTTGTTACTGAAGCCTTTAAAAAAGGAATGTTCGAAGTACAAGATGCATCATCTCAATTGGTTGCGGAGTTTTTAGATGTTGAACCAGGGCAACGAGTTGTAGATACTTGTGCTGGTGCTGGTGGCAAATCATTACACTTAGCTGCTTTAATGGAAAACAAAGGTCAACTGATCTCTATGGATATTTACGGAAGTAAATTGAAGGAACTAAAAAGACGTGCCAGACGTAACGGAGCTCATAATATTGAAGTTCGTGAAATTGATTCTTCTAAAGTTTACAAAAAATTATATGGTAGTGCCGACAGAGTTTTAATTGATGCACCATGTACAGGATTAGGTGTTTTAAGAAGAAACCCTGATTCTAAATGGAAAATGCAGCCGGAGTTTCTTGACAAGATTGTAAAAACGCAACAAGAAATTCTAAGGAATTACAGTAAAATAGTTAAACCTGGTGGAAAAATGGTTTACGCTACATGCTCTATTTTACCTCAAGAAAATGGAAATCAAGTGAAATCATTCTTAAGTTCTGAAGAAGGAAAAGATTTTAAATTAGTGAAGGACAAAAAGATATATGCCTCGAAAAGTGGCTATGACGGTTTCTTTATGGCATTGTTAGAAAAAAGTATTTAATCGTATATAAAAATTCTATTAGCCTAAACACTTATGTTTTAATATTAAAAAGAGCCTTGCAGTTTTAACTGCAAGGCTCTTTTATTAAAGCTTTCTATGATCTATTCTTTCAATGTCGGATATTCAATACCCAACTGCTCTAAATATGTATCATATTTAGTTTCATCGTAATAGAACTTCTCTAATGCTGGTCTAAATTGATCTTGCTTATCCTTGTTTAAATAAATTGGAGGCATATCACTTTCAGAAATCATAGGCTGATATTTAGTATCTTTTTGTTGCTCATTGTTGAAATAATCCCACGCACCTTTCATTAACTCGGGCTTTAATAAAAAGTCTATAATTGTCATTGCTTCTACCTTCGCTCCTGCTACGACACCTTTATGTGCAATTGGGGTTGCCATAGCAATAGCATTACTCCAATGATGACCTTGCAATCCTGGAATGTTTGATGGATATCTTAGTGTTACTGTCGGTACTTTCCATGATACATCACCAATATCATCAGAACCACCGCTAATTGGGTCAATAACCGGAAGTCCTAAATCGTCTAATTTTATGGGTAAGCCTTCTATCTTTTCTGAATTTACTTCTGTCTGAACAGCCTTTGCTAATGTTTGGTCAGCATCCGACCAATTTGGCAATCCCACTTCTTTTATGTTCGCATACATCGTCTCTGCAATCACCTTATTGTAATGACGCGGCCATGCAGTACCCAATACTTTAGAAGTCATTTTGGTGCCTGTCATTAATGCTGCACCCTCGGCCATATCATTTGCCAAAGCGTACATTTCCATGATTCCCTCGTATTTTATATCTCTGAAATAAAACCAAATGGCAGCTTTTGAAGGCACTACATTGGGTTGATCACCTGCATCGGTAAAAATAGAATGAGAGCGTTTTAAAGGATGTAAGTGCTCTCTTTTATAATTCCATCCAATATTCATTAACTCAGCGGCATCCAAAGCACTTTTACCTCTCCATGGTGATCCTGCTGAATGTGCTGCTTCTCCTTCGAACGCATATTCGACAGATATTAATCCTGTGCCTCTTGTGGGACCATAAGAAACCCCTAGATTATTACCGACATGCGTAAAAATGCACATATCGATATCATCGAAAAGTCCGTCTCTAACATACCAAGCTTTTGCCGCGACCAACTCTTCTGCAATACCAGGCCAAATTACAAGCGTACCACCAATATTCTCGCGCTCCATAATTTGTTTCACCGCCAATGCAGATGAGATGTTCATCGGAATTCCAGAATTATGACCCTCACCATGCCCGGGAGCACCATCTACAATAGGTTTATGGTAAGCAACACCTGGGTATTGTGATGCTTTCGGTATACAATCAACATCACTACCTAAAGCAATTGTTGGTCCTTCGCCATTGCTCCATGTAGCAAACCAAGCTGTTGGAATCCCGGAAATAGAATTTTCAATTTCAAATCCGTTTTCTTTTAGAATTCCGGTCAGGTATTTAGAGGATTCAATTTCTTGAAATCCTAATTCCGAAAAACTAAAAATCTTATCGACCATCACTTGCGACTGTTTTTTATTGTCTTCAACAATTGCGGCAACCTCAGATTTTAATTTTTCAATTTGTTTGTTTGATTTTTTCTTTTGCGAATACATACTGTTTAGCGTGAGTAAACAGCATACAATAATAGATAGAGTAGTTTTTTGTTTCATGTTGGTTTTGAATTAGTTAGTAAAAGATACATAAATTCAGCCTCAAAAAAGAGACCTACTTCAATTTTTACGTAATTCAAAACCTGAGCGAAACAATTTAGACTTATAGGACTTTTATAGTCACATTTTTACTTTTTTGAAAAAGTGAGAAGCTTAGAATATAAACAAAACACTACTCAAACAATGTCACTTGTTGCGTAACCTGCTTTTTTGGAACCTTCACCTCTTCTTGTTGCTTTTGACCCCAACGATTCATTGCTTGCACAACGGTCATTAGTGATTTTCCTAAAGGTGTTAACTTATATTCTACTCGCGGCGGAATTTCAGGAAATAATGTGCGTTCTAAAATACCCGATTTCTCAAGTTCTTTCAATTGTTTGCTCAACATTTGCCGGTTAATATCTTCCATTTCGTTGAACAATTTATTGAACCGATTGATTCCTTTTGAGATATGAAAGAGTATAATGGGTTTCCATTTACCTCCAATCAAATCCATGCAATACGATAATGCGTTCGTCTGTGATTTCTGTTGCGTCATAGTATTCGATTTGCTTCTTAAAAAAATGTTAGGTAAGTTCAAATTTATTAAAATTATCATATCAAACTAAGTATTAAATACATACTTTAATACTATTTAAATAAATAATCTGATTATCAGACTACTTAAGAGTTATAAATAATTTTCTTTCGAGTAACTTTAATTTCATTAACAATACCTGTTTAAAACTGTTTGAATTTCACGTAAATAATAAAAGGTAAAACCTTAATTTTGTACTTCAAAAATCAATACCAAGAACAATAAATGATTCACTTTTTTGGGGAACCTAGCACAAAGGTTTTTGCGGTACAGACCGCTAAGGAACTTTCATCTGAAGATACAAGTAAACTTATATGGTTATTCGGTAACCAACCTAAAATAAATGCGGCGTCTTTAGACGCCTTTTTTGTTGGACCAAGAGCCGCCATGATTACACCATGGAGTACCAACGCAACTGAAATTACCCAAAACATGAGTGTTGAAGGCATCATTCGCATTGAGGAATTTAATGCGGTTGAAGAAAATCATGTTGGTTTTGACCCTATGATTTCGCAAAAATACAATTCACTTCATCAAGATGTTTTTGACGTTCACGTAGAACCAAAACCAATATTGAACATTGCAGATATTGCTGCTTTTAATCAACAAGAAGGGTTGGCACTTAATGCTGAAGAAGTAGATTATCTGCAAAAACTTAGTGAAAAAATAGGACGAAAATTAACTGATTCTGAGGTCTTCGGGTTTAGTCAAGTGAATTCAGAACATTGTAGGCATAAAATATTTAATGGCTCTTTTGTCATTGACGGACAAGAAATGCCCTCATCGCTTTTTAAGCTTATCAAAAAGACATCACAACAATTTCCAAACGACATTGTCTCGGCATATAAGGACAACGTAGCATTTGTCAAAGGTCCTACAGTAGTTCAATTCGCACCTAAAACTGCCGACAAACCGGATTTTTATCAGGAGAAGGAATTTGATTCGGTTATTTCAATAAAAGCGGAAACCCACAACTTCCCAACTACGGTAGAGCCCTTTAATGGTGCAGCAACTGGCGCTGGCGGAGAAATACGAGATCGTTTAGCTGGTGGAAAAGGTTCATTACCCTTAGCGGGAACTGCAGTTTATATGACTGCATATTCAAGATTAGAAAAAGAGCGACCATGGGAAAAAGGAATGAAAGAAAGAGATTGGCTGTACCAAACTCCGATGGATATTCTTATTAAAGCATCTAACGGAGCATCAGATTTTGGAAACAAATTCGGTCAACCATTAATTTCTGGTTCTGTTCTTACGTTTGAATATGATGAAGCTACTACTCCTTTCGAGACATCAGAAGAAAATATTAATCCATCAGAACGCAACCGTAGACTTGGTTATGACAAAGTGATTATGCAAGCTGGTGGTATAGGCTACGGTAAAATTGAGCAAGCTATAAAAGATACCCCACAAACAGGTAACAAAATTGTTATTCTCGGTGGTGACAATTACCGAATAGGAATGGGTGGAGCAGCAGTTTCAAGTGCCGATACAGGCGAATTCAGCTCGGCAATTGAGTTGAATGCCGTACAACGCTCGAATCCTGAAATGCAAAAAAGAGCTGCCAATGCTATTCGTGGTATGGTAGAAAGTGATGAGAATACCATTGTTTCTATTCATGACCATGGTGCAGGTGGTCATTTAAATTGTCTTTCTGAACTAGTGGAAGAAACAGGTGGGAAAATAGATTTGGATAAATTACCTGTTGGTGACCCTACCCTATCTGCCAAAGAGATTATAGGTAACGAATCACAAGAACGTATGGGTCTTGTAATCGGCGAAAAAGACATCGCCCTTTTAAAACGTATTGCAGACCGTGAACGCTCACCAATGTATGAAGTTGGCGAAGTAACCGGTGATGACCGATTTACTTTTGAATCTAAAACGAATGGTGCGAAGCCGATGGATTTGGCATTATCTGATATGTTCGGTAGCTCACCAAAGACTATAATGAACGATGTAACTATTAAGCGGAACTATGCGAATGCGGAGTATTCATTAGAGTTTTTCCATGATTACCTAGATGCCGTTCTTCAGCTTGAAGCAGTTGCTTGTAAAGATTGGCTCACCAATAAAGTTGACCGTTGTGTTGGAGGAAAAGTTGCTAAACAGCAATGTGTAGGTCCTTTGCAATTACCACTAAATAACTGTGGTGTAATGGCCTTAGATTTTAAAGGAAAAGAAGGAATTGCTACCAGTATTGGCCACTCCCCTATCTCTGCTTTAATCGATCCTGCTGCAGGAAGTAAAAATAGTATTGCCGAATCGCTTACCAATCTTGTTTGGGCTCCATTAAAAGAAGGATTGAAATCAGTTTCACTTTCTGCCAACTGGATGTGGCCATGTAAAAATGAAGGTGAGGATGCTCGTTTATATAAAGCTGTACAAGCAGTTTCTGAATTTGCTATCGAATTAGGTATCAACGTACCGACTGGAAAGGATTCTCTTTCCATGAAGCAGAAATATAGCGATGGTGATGTAATATCCCCAGGTACTGTAGTGATTTCAGCGGCAGGTAATTGTAACGATATCACTAAAGTAATTGAACCTGTATTACAGAAAGACGCTGGCTCCATTTACTATATCAATTTATCAAAAGATAGTTTTAAACTAGGTGGTTCATCATTCGCGCAGACTAGAAATAGTATAGGGAATGAAACACCTACAATTAAAGATTCAGCATATTTTAAAACTGTTTTCAATACGATTCAGGACTTAATTAAAGATGATAAAATCGTTGCTGGGCATGATGTTGCTTCTGGCGGATTGATTACGACCTTATTAGAATTATGTTTTGCAGATACGCAGATAGGCGCCAATCTAGACCTATCAGGTTTGGGAGAAACAGATACCATTAAAGTACTATTTTCTGAAAATAGTGGGATTGTTTTCCAAGCAAAAGACGATAGCATAGAAACTTTACTTTCTGCAAAGAATATTGATGCTGTAAAAATAGGAACCGTTATTTCTGAAGCTACCCTTACCGTTAAAAATAATGGTATGGAACTCGGACTTAATATTGAATCGTTACGAGATACTTGGTTTAAAACTTCCTATTTATTGGATGCGCAACAAACTGCAAATGGCTTAGCAAAAGATAGGTTTGATAATTATAAAGTTCAACCTTTACAGTACAATTTCTTGACTTCCGCAGCTATTACTTTACCAAATCGTTCTGAAATAACAAACGGAACGAGACCAAAAGCAGCGATTCTACGTGAAAAAGGAAGTAATTCTGAGCGTGAAATGGCAAATGCGATGTACTTAGCCGGTTTTGATGTAAAAGATGTTCACATGACCGATTTAATTTCTGGCCGTGAGAATTTAGAAGATATTCAATTCTTAGGCGCTGTGGGCGGCTTCTCGAACTCAGATGTACTAGGAAGCGCAAAAGGTTGGGCTGGCGCCATAAAGTATAATGAAAAAGCGAATACTGTTATTAAAAACTTCTTTGCTCGACCAGATACATTGTCGGTCGGCATTTGTAATGGATGTCAATTGTTCATGGAGTTAGATTTAATCAATCCTGATCACGATGCGCATGGTAAAATGACCTATAATGATTCTCACAAGCACGAGAGCAACTTTACGTCTGTAGAGATTCAAAAGAATAATTCTGTAATGCTTTCAACTTTAGAAGGAGCAAAACTTGGTGTATGGATTTCTCACGGTGAAGGTAAATTTGCACTACCACTTTCAGAAGACAATTATGAAATTGTTGCTAAATATGGTTACGAAAGCTATCCTGCAAACCCTAATGGAAGTGATTTCAACACAGCAATGCTTTGTGATAAAACTGGTCGCCATTTAGTTACCATGCCACATATTGAACGCTCTATATTCCCTTGGAACTGGGCACATTATCCTTCAGATAGAACTGATGAAGTTTCTCCTTGGTTAGAAGCATTTAAAAATGCAAAAATGTGGATTGAAAAAATATAATTGATTTTTTAAGTTTCTAGTTTTACAGAGTTTAAATGCTGAATATGAACCTAATAAAACTAGAAACTTAAAAATTTATATTAAATCTTTAATATAATAGGTTTTAAAATGAATATACCATTTTAAAATACCGTTCCCTTTGCTTATTTTGCATTCATTAATAAACTATACATGCAAAAGATAACTCGTCTATTCGATATTCCTTATTACCAACTTGAGAAATACAATCTTAAGAAGGCTCTTGTCACAAAGAAGGATGGCAAATGGATTGCAACTTCAACACAAGAATATATCGATAAGGCTAATGCTATTAGTCGAGGGTTATTACGATTAGGTATTAAACCCAACGATAAGATTTCTGTAATTTCTTTGACCAATAGAACGGAATGGAACATTATGGATATAGGTATATTGCAATTAGGCGCACAAAATGTACCTATTTACCCTACTATTTCAGAAAGTGATTATGCATATGTCTTAAACCACTCAGAAGCTAAATATTGTTTTGTATCCTGTACCGAAGTCTATGAGAAAGTAAAATCCATTCAAAACCAAGTACCTTCCTTAAAAGAGGTATACTCATTTGACGAATTGACCAATTGTAAAAACTGGGCAGAAGTTTTAGCATTAGGAAAAGACACCTCTAATCAAGATGAAGTAGAAAAATTAAAAGAGACCGTAAAACCAAATGATTTAGCAACATTAATTTATACTTCGGGAACAACAGGAAGACCTAAAGGTGTAATGTTATCTCATGATAATTTAGTTAGTAATGCTTTAGAAAGTTATAAAAGAATTCCTATTGAAATTGGAAATTCTAAAGCACTAAGTTTTCTACCTGTATGCCATGTCTATGAACGCATGCTCATCTATTTATATCAATATTGCGGTACTAGCATTTACTTCGCTCCTATAGATCAAATTAGTGAGTACGCACAAGAGGTTCAACCTAATGTAATGACAGCTGTACCTCGTTTATTAGAAAAAGTATATGATAAAATCATAGCTAAGGGCACAACCTTAACCGGAATTAAAAAGAAATTATTCTTTTGGGCTGTAGATGTTGGATTAAAATATGAACCTTACGGTCAAAATGGATGGTGGTATGAGCAAAATTTAGCATTAGCTCGTAAACTTATTTTTAGTAAATGGAAAGCAGCTTTAGGAGGCCATTTATCAGTAATGGCATCTGGTAGTGCAGCCCTACAACCCCGTTTGGCCCGTATTTTTAATGCTGCAGAATTCGGAGTAATGGAAGGTTATGGTCTTACAGAAACTTCGCCTGTGGTATCTGTGAATGATATGCGAGATGGTGGTTTTCGAATTGGTACAGTTGGCAAACCTTTAGATCGTACCGAAGTGAAAATAGCCGAAGATGGCGAAATTTGCATTAAAGGCCCTCAAGTAATGCTGGGCTATTATAAAGATGATGCCAAAACTGCAGAAGTCATCATAGATGGTTATTTTCATACTGGTGATATTGGAGAAATTGATACCGATGGTTTCTTAAAAATAACCGACCGTAAAAAAGAAATGTTTAAAACTTCTGGAGGTAAATACGTCGCTCCCCAGTTGTTAGAAAATAGATTTAAACAATCTAGATTTATTGATCAAATTATGGTTGTAGGCGAAGGTGAGAAAATGCCTGCTGCGTTAATTCAACCAGATTTTGATTTTGTAAAAGATTGGGCTAAAATTCACAATATTGAAATTGGCACGAATGAAGAACTTATCCATAATGAGAAAGTTATTGCTAGATTAGATGAAGAAGTAACCAAAGCAAACGAGAATTTTGCTAAATGGGAGAAAATCAAACAATTCCGCTTAACACCAGATGTTTGGAGCATCGAAGGAGGCCACCTTACCCCTACCTTAAAATTGAAGAGAAAAATTGTAAAGGAAAAGTATATTGAACTTTATAATGATATTTACGACCATTAAATAAATATGTCTAATTATTAAAATGGCATCCTTAAGCTATTGTTCTATACAACTTAAAAAAATATACTAGTAAGCGCTATTGTTCAACTGGCGATCAATTAGTTTATTTTAGGAATGGCTAAATATTACACCTACTAATAATCAAGGTAGTATGATAATCTTTTATGGTTCCTATAATATACCCTCTAGTAATAATTATATTAGTTTTCAGTTTCGCAATTGGTGCAGAAATAAAAAAACGCGAAAAATTATTCTTTAATTTAGATTGATAATACAAAGACTATAGTTATGCCTAATATTTTATTAATTTATTATGCATGCATAATAAATTTACTTATATTTGGGGAACAACTACCACAGTATGAAAGAAGCAACTATTGATTATGCATTACGAGCTACGTGGCAAGCGGTAGCCAGAATGTATAATGAAGAAGCTAAAAATTTTGATTCTACTATGGCAGTAGGTTTTACCTTATTGAGTATTGATCCAAAAACGGGCACCCCTTCTACTTCTTTGGGGCCTAAAATGGGAATGGAAGCTACGAGCCTTTCACGAATATTGAAAAGCATGGAAAAGAAGGGACTGATCTTAAGAAAACCTAACCCAAACGATGGTCGTGGTGTTCTTATTTATTTGACCGATTTTGGTTTAGAAAAGAGAAACGACTCAAAAAGTACAGTTCTTAGATTTAATGAGGCAGTAAAAGAAGAAGTAACAGAAGAAAAATTATCAAATTTTTTTGAGGTAACCGAAATCATCAATAAGTTGATTTCAGACAAAAAATTATTTTCAAAAGATATATCAATTTAATACAGTTTAAAGTACATGAACAAGCACATTAAAAAAGTAGCGGTAATTGGCTCAGGAATAATGGGAAGCGGTATAGCTTGTCATTTTGCTAATATTGGCGTAGAGGTTTTATTGTTGGACATTGTTCCGCGTGAATTAAATGATAAGGAAAAAGCGAAAGGTTTAACCTTGCAAGACAAGGTTGTTCGTAATAGAATGGTGAATGATTCATTAGCGGCAGCATTAAAATCAAAGCCATCTCCTATTTATCACCAGAAATTTGCCAGTCGTATTACTACAGGTAATATGGAAGATGATATTGCTAAGGTATCTAAAGTAGATTGGATCATTGAGGTAGTCGTTGAACGTTTGGATATTAAAAAACAAGTATTCGAAAATTTAGAAAAACACCGCACCCCAGGTACATTAATTACCTCTAATACCTCTGGAATTCCAATTCACTTTATGTCGGAAGGTAGAAGTGAAGATTTTCAAAAGAATTTTTGTGGTACTCATTTTTTTAACCCAGCTCGTTATTTAAAACTTTTTGAAATAATTCCTGGTCCTAAAACCGATTCAAAAGTATTAGACTTTTTAAATGGTTACGGAGAGCAATTTTTAGGTAAGACTTCTGTAGTTGCCAAAGATACTCCTGCATTTATAGGTAACAGAATCGGCATTTTCAGTATCCAAAGTCTTTTCCATATGGTAAAAGATATGGGTATGACTATTGAAGAGGTTGATAAATTAACCGGACCAGTAATTGGTAGACCAAAATCTGCAACGTTTAGAACTGTAGATGTTGTTGGTCTAGATACACTAGTACATGTTGCCAATGGTATTGCTGACAATTGTAAAGAAGACGAAAAATTAGAATTGTTTAAACTGCCGGGATTCATCAATACCATGATGGAAAACAAATGGTTGGGTAGTAAAACAGGACAAGGCTTTTATAAAAAATCTAAAGACGCTAAAGGTAAAACTGAAATTTTGACTTTAGATCTAGATACAATGGATTATCGTTCTAGCAAAAAAGCAAGTTTCGCTACGTTAGAACTAACAAAGACTATCGATAAAGTAGCAGACCGTTTTAAGGTATTAGTTGCCGGAAAAGATAAAGCTGGTGAATTCTACAGAAAAAGTTTCGGTCAGCTGTTTGCTTATGTTTCGCATCGAATACCTGAAATAACTGATGAGCTGTATAAGATCGATGATGCTATGAAAGCCGGTTTTGGCTGGGAACATGGTCCATTTCAAATTTGGGATGCCGTAGGTCTTGATAAGGGGTTAGAATTTATTGAAGCTGAAGGTCAAAAAGCAGCGCAATGGGTTCATGATATGAAAGCTAGTGGCAACACTTCTTTCTATGCTGTAAAAGAAGGTAACACCTACTTCTATGATATTCCTTCAAAATCCATGAAAAAAATACCTGGACAAGATTCTTTTATCATTTTAGATAATATTAGAAAGTCTAAAGAAGTATTTAAAAATAGCGGTGTAGTTGTTGAAGATTTAGGTGATGGTATTCTTAATGTAGAATTCCAATCTAAAATGAATACAATCGGAGGTGATGTTTTAGCCGGATTAAACAAAGCTATTGACATAGCTGAAAAAGATTTCCAAGGTTTAGTTGTCGGTAATCAAGCTCCTAACTTTTCTGTAGGAGCAAATATCGGCATGATATTTATGATGGCTGTTGAGCAAGAATATGAGGAATTGAACATGGCCATTAAAATGTTTCAAGATACAATGATGCGTATGCGCTATTCTGCAATACCAACAGTGTCTGCACCTCATGGTATGGCTTTAGGTGGTGGTTGTGAACTTTCACTTCATGCTGATAAAGTTGTAGCTGCGGCTGAAACTTATATCGGTTTGGTTGAATTTGGAGTTGGCGTTATTCCTGGTGGTGGTGGATCAAAAGAGTTTGCTTTAAGAGCTCAAGATTTATTCCACAAAAATGATGTTGAGTTAAACGTGCTTCAAGAGTATTTCTTAACTATTGGTATGGCTAAAGTATCTACATCAGCTTATGAAGCTTATGATTTAGGCATTTTGCAACATGGTAAAGATATTGTTGTTGTAAATAAAGACCGACAAATTGCAACTGCAAAGGCACATGCTAAATTAATGGCAGAAGCAGGTTATACACAACCGGTTAAAAGAACCGATATTAAAGTACTTGGTAAACAAGCTTTGGGTATGTTCTTAGTAGGTACCGATTCTATGGAAGATAGTAAGTATATCAGTGAGCATGATAAAAAGATTGCAAACAAATTGGCATATGTAATGGCTGGTGGTGACTTATCTGAGCCTACCTTAGTTACTGAACAATATTTATTGGACTTAGAGCGTGAAGCTTTCTTATCGCTTTGTACTGAACGAAAAACGTTAGAAAGAATTCAGCACATGTTAAAAACAGGTAAACCTTTAAGAAACTAGAAAAAGATGAAAACAGCATATATAGTAAAAGCATATAGAACAGCAGTAGGAAAGGCACCTAAAGGAGTTTTTCGCTTCAAAAGAACTGATGAACTAGCGGCAGAAACCATCCAATATATGATGGCGGAAGTACCACAACTAGACAAAAAACGTATCGACGATGTTATTGTTGGTAATGCGATGCCTGAAGGTTCTCAAGGGTTGAATATGGCTCGATTAATCTCACTTATGGGATTAGACATCGTTGATGTACCTGGTGTAACCGTAAACCGTTTTTGTTCTTCAGGAATTGAAACTATCGGTATTGCAACGGCAAAAATTCAATCAGGAATGGCAGATTGTATTATCGCAGGTGGTGCTGAAAGTATGAGTTCTGTTCCTATGACAGGAAATAAGCCAGAATTAAACTACGATTTGGTAAAATCTGGCCATGAAGATTACTACTGGGGAATGGGTAATACTGCTGAAGCAGTTGCTAACCAATTCAAAGTTTCAAGAGAAGACCAAGATGAGTTTGCTTATAACTCACATATGAAAGCTTTAAAAGCGCAGGCAGAAGATCGTTTTCAGGATCAGATTGTCCCTATAAAAGTAGACGAAACGTATGTAGATGAAAATGGTAAGAAAGCTAACAGGAGTTACACGGTCACTAAAGATGAAGGTCCTAGAAAAGGAACCAGTAAAGAGGCATTAGCTGGTTTACGAGCAGTTTTTGCTGCTGGCGGTAGTGTTACTGCTGGTAACTCTTCTCAAATGAGTGATGGAGCTGCATTTGTTTTAATAATGAGTGAAGATATGGTTAAAGAATTAAATCTTGAACCAATTGCTCGTCTGGTTAATTACGCTGCAGCTGGTGTTGAACCGCGCATTATGGGAATCGGTCCCGTAAAAGCAATTCCAAAAGCATTGAAACAAGCAGGGTTAAAACAAGAGGATATTGAACTCATTGAATTAAATGAAGCATTTGCGTCTCAGTCTTTGGCTGTTATGCGTGAGCTGAAGTTGAATCAAGATATTGTAAATGTAAATGGAGGCGCAATTGCTTTAGGTCATCCTCTTGGTTGTACTGGAGCTAAACTTTCCGTTCAATTATTTGATGAAATGAGAAAGCGCAATATGCAAGGTAAATACGGTATGGTGACTATGTGTGTAGGTACCGGTCAAGGTGCTGCAGGAATATATGAATTTTTAAACTAAAATAATTTTGTGATAGGTATTGAAGGTTTTAAAGAAAACTTAATACTTCTTACTTTATACGTAATACAAATTGAACATGAGTACAGATACAGCAAATAAAGAAATTCTTAGAGGTGGGCAATTCCTTGTAAAAGAAACGAATTGTGAAGATGTTTTCACACTAGAAGATTTAAGTGAAGAGCAACGAATGATGCGAGATAGCACAAAAGAATTTGTTGACCGAGAGCTTTGGGCGCATTGGGAACGTTTTGAGAAAAAAGATTACAAATACACTGAAGAATGTATGCGTAAGGCTGGTGAGCTTGGTTTATTAAGTGTTGCCGTACCTGAATCTTATGGTGGTATGGGAATGGGCTTTGTGTCTACTATGTTGGTTTGTGATTATATTTCTGGCGCTACGGGTTCTTTTAGTACTGCCTTCGGTGCTCATACAGGAATTGGTACTATGCCTATTACGCTGTATGGTACAGAAGAGCAAAAGCAAAAATATGTTCCTAGATTAGCTTCTGGTGAATGGTTCGGTGCTTATTGTCTTACTGAACCTGGCGCAGGTTCTGATGCAAACTCAGGAAAAACTAAAGCGGTACTTTCTGCGGATGGTAAATTTTACAGTATAACTGGGCAAAAAATGTGGATTTCAAATGCAGGTTTCTGTAATATGTTTATCGTTTTTGCTCGAATTGAAGATGATAAAAATATTACAGGTTTCATTTTAGAAAATGACCCAGCTAACGGAATCTCTATGGGTGACGAAGAGAAAAAATTAGGAATTCACTCCTCTTCTACTCGTCAGGTATTCTTTAATGAAACAAAAGTCCCAGTAGAAAATATGTTATCTGAAAGAGGTAATGGATTTAAAATTGCCATGAATGCATTAAACATTGGTAGAATTAAATTGGCAGCTGCTTGTTTAGATGCCCAACGTAGAGTGATAGGTGAAGCTACTAAATATGCAAATGAGCGTATTCAGTTTAAAACTCCTATAATGAATTTTGGTGCTATTAAATCCAAAATAGCAACAATGGCTACGAATTGTTATGCCGATGAATCTGCCTCTTATAGAGCTGCGAAAAATATTGAAGACAGAATTAAAATGCGTGAAGCATCAGGGAATACGCATCAAGAAGCTGAACTTAAAGGTGTTGAAGAATATGCTATTGAATGTTCAATACTTAAAGTTGCGGTTTCCGAAGACGTACAAAGTTGTACCGATGAAGGGGTACAAATATTTGGTGGTATGGGCTTTAGTGCTGATGCTCCTATGGAAAAAGCATGGAGAGATGCTCGTATCGCTCGTATCTATGAAGGTACAAATGAAATTAACAGAATGTTAGCTGTAGGAATGCTAGTTAAAAAAGCAATGAAAGGTCATGTAGACCTTTTAGGCCCTGCAACGAAAGTTGGTGAAGAATTAATGGGTATTCCATCTTTTGATACTCCAGATTTCTCTCAATTGTTTGCTGAAGAGAAAGATTTAGTAATTAGATTGAAAAAAGTATTCTTAATGGTTGCTGGTTCAGCAGTTCAGAAATACGGACCTGAATTAGAGAATCACCAACAATTAATGCTAGCTGCTTCTGATATTTTAATTGAGGTGTATATGGCAGAATCAACAATTTTGAGAACTGAGAAAAATGCAAAACGTTTTGGTGAAGCAGAACAAGCTACCCAAATTGCAATGGCAAAATTATACTTATACAATGCTACTGAAACTATAATTCAGAAAGGGAAAGAAGCAATTATTTCTTTTGCTGAAGGTGATGAGCAACGCATGATGTTAATGGGACTTAAACGTTTTACTAAATATACAAACAACCCGAATGTGGTAGCTTTACGCACGCAGATTGCGGACAAAGTAGCTGCTGATAACGGGTATACCTTTGACTAATTCAGATTACCTTTTGTTGTTTGGTAAATTGAATGTTAGCCGTCCTAATAAGGGCGGCTTTTTATTTGGTAAACATAGCTATAGCAACTAATTTTATGCCATGCATAAAGAATTACTTGAACAGGTTTATAACGCTACTGATTTTAATAAGAATGGTCATATACTTATAGATCAATTAACTACCTATTTAGAAGATAAGCTCAACGCCGCATCTAGAAATGCTATTAATTGGAACGAACCTGAAAAAGAGTTACTATTCTGGAAAGACTTTTTAATTAATGGTAATAAAAAAGACCTGTTTCAAGAAATAACTAAGCACACCACTTACATACATCACCCTCATTATATAGGTCATCAAGTGAGTCCTCCAGCGCCAATTACTGCACTTACAGGATTAATTAGTTCCTTATTAAATAATGGTACAGCTGTTTATGAAATGGGCATGGCTTCAAATGCAATTGAGCGTATTGTCATGGAAATTATTTGTAAAAAAATAGGCTATGGCTTTGGTTCTAGTGGATTCTTAACCTCAGGTGGAACTTTAGCAAATCTTACTGCACTACTAAGTGCCCGAAAAGCAATAACAAAAAGAGACATTTGGAATGATGGTAACCAAAACCAATTAGGAATCATGGTTAGCGAAGAAGCTCACTATTGTGTAGACCGAGCAGCTAGGATAATGGGATTAGGAGAACAAGGAATTATAAAGATTCCTGTTACTAAAGAGTTTCGTATGAATACCGATTTATTAAAGTTAAAATTCAAAGAAGCAAAAGAAAAAGGAATTGAAATATTTGCAATTGTTGGTAGTGCACCTTCTACCGCTACGGGAATTTTTGATGATTTGACAGCTATTTCCTCCTTTGCAAAAGAACATAACATATGGTTTCACGTTGATGGAGCCCATGGTGGAGCCGGTATTTTTTCTAAGAAGTATAAGTACACGGTAAAAGGTATAGAAAACGCAGATTCTATAGTTATTGACGGACATAAAATGATGATGATGCCAGCACTAACCACAGCCTTGCTGTTTAAAAATGAAGTGAATGCTAAGACTACTTTCAGCCAAAAAGCAGATTATTTATTGTCAGATTCTGAACATGAAGACTGGTATAACTCTGGAAAGAGAACTTTTGAATGCACAAAAAATATGATGAGCATTCACTGGTTTACCCTACTAAAACTATATGGTGAAGAAGTATTCGATGCCAATGTCACCCGTTTATATGATATGGGAGCTGTCTTTGCAAAACTTGTAGAAGAGGAACCTAATTTTGAGTTAGCATTAAAACCAATGTCTAACATTGTCTGTTTTAGATATTGTGAACCAGGCTTGAATACTGAAAACCTCAACGAATTAAATGTAAAAATTCGCCAAGCACTTTTACATGATGGCGAATTTTATATTGTACAAACTATATTAAATGGTATTCAGTATATGCGTATCACGGTCATGAATCCTTTTACTAAGACAGAACATTTACAGCAATTATTGAACAAAATAAAAATAGAATCAAAAGATATATTATCTAATGGCCAATAATTATACAAGCATTCCAATCTTCAATATTAAAATACCTTACAAATCCTTATAGGCTTCATTCTTTATACAATTTATGGACATGTTTTAAAATTTAATAACATCTCCCAATACATTAAAAATTAATTTTTAAATGATCACCTATACTTAGATTGGATTATGTACAAAAAAAGAGAGGTATTTAAAATACCTCTCTTAATTCTATATAATTATGTGATTACTTAGCTAAGTTAAAATTTAAATCTAAGTAACAGTTCATTAGTATTACCTATATCAGCCAATTGCTTTCTAGTACTCACTTCATAAGCATATCCTATTAGGAGTCGCTTTTTAATGCTAAAATTTATCAGACCGGCAAAGGCTGAGTCTGTTCTATAAGTAGCTCCAATTTCAAAATTACTATCAAAGGAAAGCATAGTGTTGATATCCAAAGATACTGGTGCCCCACTCACGTAACGCAATAAAGCGGATGGTTTAAGGGAAATCTTGTTCGATTTATTCAACATAAAATCATACCCTACAACGGCGTACATATGCGGCCTTGCCTTGGCTAATGTAACCAGACCATCTTCATTGTCTGCACGGTCTGTAGACAACATACGTGGAACCGCCAAAGAGAAGTGCCATTTATCAATATTAAGAAGAGCCCCGATCCCAATATTCGGATTAAAATTTGATATAGATGAAATATTTGGATCGGCCATTTGATTATAGGTCATTAAACCTGCCGTATTCACACTATAAAAATTACCTCCCGCTTTTAAACCCATGTAAAGATCTGCTTTTTCAGAAATTTTTAATCTATAGGAAAAATCGATTGCTGTAAAGGTCTGTTTCTCAACAAAGGTCTGTCTGTTCAATATAGAGACTCCCATCCCTAAATTCTTGCCCAAAGTGGTACCAAATGAAACTAATTGAGTACTGGGTGCATCCTCTATCCCGGTCCATTGTTGCCTAAATGTACTTGTAATAGCTGTTTCACCATTTACTCCCACATAAGCGGGGTTAAAAGCGTTCATATGGTACATATAATTAGTAACTACGCCTTCTTGTTGAGAAAACAGTGTACTACAGCCAAGCAGTATTACACCTAAAATTATATTTTTTATATTCTTCATGTTTGTTTTATGTAATTGGTTGTTCTACTAAAGACCGGTTATGTATAACCATCCATCTTGATCCACGCTACCATTTCCATCAAAATCTATCTGGAAATAATATGATCCGGCATCGGGTAATTTGTTGTTTAAGTTCTTGAATTGTCCATCCCAATCGTTTTGGTAATTCCTTGCAGAAAAGACTTCCTTTCCCCAAGAATTAAATACCCTTACCAAAGAATTTGGATAATTCTCTATATTATAGATTGTCCATGTATCATTAATACCGTCTCCATTAGGCGTAAAAGATTGTGAAACATTTAGTTCTACGGTATCACATACATCACCCAGGCCATCGCCGTCCCTATCTTCCTGACCAGGGTTGAATTGGCTTGGACAATTGTCCAGAGAATCTTGAACACCATCCTCATCTGTATCTTTTTGACTAACTGAGCAACCATTACCATCTACACCTTCATCTTCGGGAGAATCAGAACACATGTCTAAAGCGTTACTAACACCATCAAAGTCACTATCCTTTTGGCTATCCGAACAACCATTAACGTCTACCGTTTCTCCTGTTGGAGTATTTGGACACATATCAATGGCATCAGAAACACCATCGTTATCTGCATCCTTTTGGGAATCCGAACAACCATTGGCATCAGTTAATTCTCCTGTTGGCGTGTTAGCGCAGGTATCAATAGTGTCTGAAACACCATCATTATCTACATCTTTTTGAAAATCTGAACAACCGTTTGCATCTACCATTTCCCCTGTTGTAGTGTTGGCACAGGTATCAATAGCGTCTGAAACACCATCGTTATCGGCATCTTTTTGAGAATCTGAACATCCATTAACATCTACCGTTTCTCCTGTTGGAGTATCGGTACAAGTATCAATAGCGTCTGAAACACCGTCGTTATCTGCATCTTTTTGAGAATCTGAACAACCGTTAACATCTACCGTTTCTCCTGTTGGAGTATCTGCACAGGTATCAATAGCATCGGAAACACCATCGTTATCTGCATCTTTTTGAGAATCTGAACAACCGTTAACATCTACCGTTTCTCCTGTTGGAGTATCTGCACAGGTATCAATAGCATCGGAAACACCATCGTTATCTGCATCTTTTTGAGAATCTGAACATCCATTAACATCTACAGTTTCTCCTGTTGGTGTATCAGCACAGGTATCAATAGCATCGGAAACACCATCGTTATCTGCATCTTTTTGAGAATCTGAACATCCATTAACATCTACAGTTTCTCCTGTTGGTGTATCAGCACAGGTATCAATAGCATCGGAAACACCATCGTTATCCGCATCTTTTTGAGAGTCTGAACACCCATTAACATCTACCGTTTCTCCTTCAGGTGTTCCCAAGCAATTATCTAAACTATCTTTTATCCGATCCCCGTCTTCATCTGGACTAGGCGTACTTCTTTCATAACTAAAACCACCACCCCTGAACTCCTCTTCCCATGATAGAATTTTAACATCAATATAGATATCATCTGAAATTAAATGAAGTACAAATTCTCTATTTTCAAAACAAGGAGGACACCACTCTATAAACGACATGTCATATGCCCAAGGTGAAAAATTAAGTGTTCCTAAATCTGCAGTGGTACCATGTGCCCATTCGGTATCTAAAGGCGATTGGTGATTCATTTCATCGTAACTTGCTTCTTTAGCAATATTGAACAAGCTTTTATTATCATCTCTTGTTAATATTACATTATCCGTTAAAAAATCTTGATTCTCAGCTTCGGTCCAATCTGTATTGGATATTTTTTCTACAATGAGTTTTGGCCCATCCCAGATAAAGGGCAATGTGGGTACATTGTTTATTATTGGGCTGGCGTCGCTTTCATTCCCAGCCAAATCATAGGCCGTTATACTACCATAGTAGGTAGTATTGGCTATTAAACCCGTATGTTTAGATTCAGTAACTCCAATATTGGTAATGTCTGCGATTAATTCCAATGCATTTACATCGGTACCTCCGTATAATCTATAGCCTACCGTATCATCAGTGTTCGCTGTCCAATTCAAAGTTATGGCATACGCCCCTGCAGTACTTGTGAATCCAATGGGAGTAAGTGGCTTGGTAACATCGGTACATCCATCGGCTTCCACAACTTCTCCAGCGGGTGTATCTGGACAAAGATCTTGGTAATTAGCAACCCCGTCCTCATCATCATCCAAAAAATTTAGAACGACCTGATTGATTGTTTGGTTTAGACTGGCCTTATTTGCATCCGCATCATAAATAGAGTTCTCATCTATTGGGGATATAGTTAACTCCTCCGTTCCGTAAATAGTACCCACAATATCTATTCCTAAAACATAGGTATTTCCACTAATAGATATACTAGTCGGTGATGAAGAGCCCAAGGTAGCATTGCCACTAGAAAGTGCAAATTGAAAGTCATTGGCCTCCAATGCACCAGACCCTAAATCTGAATTAAAAACGGGTCTGCTCATAGTTACCGACACCGTCCCATCATTGGGTGAATGGATAATGGATGTGATAAAATTTGACAAAGAATTTCCAGAAACTACAATGGGATTCCCTGTATAGTTATTTCCATTATTTTCAAAAGTATTATTGGAAATGGTTGTTTTATTGTAATTGTTAGTACTATAACCTGGATTAATAATGGTTCCCGTATTTCCGGTAAAGGTATTCCCGTCAAAAAGCGTGTTATTGGTTCCTAAGGTACTTGCGCCCCAACCGTTATTTATCGCACTATAAAAAGAAAATAATTGATAGCCTGTATTGTTTGTAAACGTAGAGTTTAAAACCTGATACCTATTAAGTCCTCTAAAGATTCCTATTTGATTGGTATTATCCGTAAAAATACAATCATCTATTTTCACATATCGCTCTGTATAAAATATGATACCGGTATTGGAACTAAAGGTAGATCCCGTTACAGTAATTCTATTGGTATAGTCCGTTTCAATATCGGAGGTTGTACTAGGTGTAGAACCATAATCACTTCTAAACAAAGTTGCTGAATTGTTACTAAATGTAGAATTGGAAATATTTAATGCAGAAGTACCTTCCCTAGACACAAATGGTGTGCTATTGGTTATACCCGTAAATACTATATCACTTGCATTTACAATTGATCTAGATACATGTAAAATACTTCCAACACTAGAGGAACCACTTGCGCTATTCGTGAAGGTAAATCCAGAGATATCCAGAACGAAGCCAGTATTGACAACAAACATTTTATACTGATTATCCCCAGAAATTGTAATAGCTGAAGGGCCAGGACCTGTAATGACCATATTACTGGCCACATTTGGAAGGTTGGAGGTTAAAGTAATTGTACCTGTTAACCCAGAATCGAAAATAATTTCATTGATATTGACATCGGCATTGGCGGTAGTCATTGCCCAACGCAAGGTGCCAGAAGTACCATCATCCGCAAGCGAAGTTACCGTGGCAGTAGTTTGCGCCCAAGATGCCGAAAAACATAAAAGGACAATTACAAAAGTTAAAACAGTGGTTTTTTTCATTCTTTTTGGTAATTAAAAATATGGATTGGTTAAAATTTTGCAGACTATTTATAATACTAAGATTACATCAAACAGACATTACAGCGAAATCAAATGTAGTATTATACCGACATAATATGTAGTATACCAATTTTAAAGATGTGTAAATACTCTATTCTGTTGTGTAGAGAACAATCAAGGAAGATTGTGTATTTCTATGATATATTATACAATCGAAAAAGACAGTTCTTTTTATCTAAAAATTTTTTTTCCATTTCTTGCAAAGACTTTAATTCTATTTTTTTTAATGTTCTTTTCTTAAACTGGGACATCTTCTAAGGGTATTTTTTTCACTACGTCATAAAATTAAAAAGAGTCATTGACGATGCTTTTTAATACTAAATTTTATCTAACCGGAAAAGGTTACATGAGTTTTATAAGTAGTGTCGATTTCAAAATCATTATCTAAGAAAAACATAATATTGACACCCGAAGACACTGGTGTCCCGTTCATGTAACACAAAAGAATCAGATGGTTAGAAGGCAATTTTGTTTGATCGATTGAACAAAAAATCATACTCTGCAAAAAAATTCACATGCAACCTTGCGTTGGCCATCGTAACCAACCCGTTCATTGTCCACATATTTTGTAGACAACATTCGTATGGCCGCCTAAGAGAAGTGTCATTTATTGACCTTAAGGAAAGGACAATGATAATGTGGGTCAAAAAACCATCTTCTATCAAGGTTTTGCTTTTTACACTCTTACCTTTTTACCTGTAGGAAGAGTAACCAGATCGAAAGTCTTGACTTATTAAAAAAGATAAATGATGGGTATGAATTTTCTATTTGCAGCGCAAAAAGTCATATCAAAATTATAAGCCAAATAAAATCCTTTTGTTTTATGTCCTTACATTTTTTCCTCATCATATTAATGCCATAAGTTGTTTGCACCTATACATCACATATAGACGTTAACGTATTAAATAAAAGCTTTAGAGTAAAATTAAAACTATGTTATTCCCTTAGTGATTCCATCATTTCATCTTCACTTTCCTTTTTAGAGAAGTTAATAGCACACTCAATCAGTGCTAAATGTGAGTATGCCTGAGGGAAGTTACCTAACAATCTCTTGGTCTTAAAATCGATATCTTCACTAAACAGACCTAAATGATTACTATAACTTAAAAGTTGTTCGAAATGCTTAAGGGCTTTCTTGCTCTCTCCTATTTTGAATAAACTATTTATATACCAAAATGTACATACTGTAAAGGATGATGATGGCAAACCAAAATCATCTTCATTCTTATACCGATACAGCAATCCATCATTACTCAATTCCTTACCAATGGCATAAACGGTACTGACATAACGTTCATCTTTAGCATTCACACATCCATAAGATTCCATAAGTAATACAGAAGCATCTAACTCTTTTGAACCATATGATTGGGTATAGGCACCTACTTCTTCATTCCAGGCATTATCATAAATATCTTGCCAAATTTCGGTACGTATGGGCTCCCATTTCTCAATTTTGTGTTTTTTCCCTAGCATTTCTGCTACTTTGATAGCTCTATCTAAAGCGGTCCAACACAATACCTTAGAGAAGGTAAAATGTCTATCTTCTGTGCGAAATTCCCAAATGCCTTTATCGGCATCTTTCCAATTATTACTTACGATCCATACAATACCTTTCGTAATTGCCCATAAGTCTTCACCATTATCAATATCGACGCTAAACTTCACCATTTGCTCATAAATAACATCCATTAAAATGCCATAAATATCATTCTGTTTTTGGTGGTAAGCAGCGTTACCAATGCGAACAGGTTTAGAACCTTTATAACCGGCAAGATGATCTAATGTTACTTCGGTTAACTTCTTTTCTTTATTGATACCGTACATGATCTGCAGTTTTTCTGCCTTATCAGGAATCAGGTCAATAATAAACTGTAAATATCGCCTTGCTACATTTTTATGTCCTAATTCCGAAACCACTTTTATCACCATAGATGCATCACGGATCCAACAAAAGCGATAATCCCAGTTGCGTACTTCGCCTATGGTTTCAGGTAATGAGGTAGTCGCTGCTGCCAAAACAGCACCTGTCTTGTCGTAACTAAGCAATTTCAGCGTTAAGGCGCTTCTTGATATTTCTTCATTAAACTTTTTATAGGTCGGTGTTAAATTTGACCAGTTCAACCAATATACTCTAGTGTTTTGTAAATCTAAATACGCCCGTTCAGTAGTAGGCAGCAATAACTTCTCATTGTATCCTATTAAAATATAACCATCCTCTTTTAGTTCGATTTGAGTACTATTTACGATTGTCTCTTTATCGAAAGATGAATAAAGAAAAATAGTATCAAATTTTACATCATGAGTAAGGCTTGCAACAAAATCCTTTTTAATAAAAGATTCGGTTTTTCCTATGGCATATTCAAGTTTTGGGTCATATAGTACTGAGAAATTAGGGGTGCCAGATACATGCTTGAAATACCTGATTAATTCTGGTGGGGCATGATAGGTATTTCCTTCTTTTCTATGGCGCGGCATAAAATCATGAATTTCAAAATGATCTTCTCCCGACTTAAAAGACGTTATTAAAATGTTCGTAAAGGGCTCATATTTTTGGGAAATATCATATGATTCATTAACCCTAATTTCAAAACTACCTCCTATTTCATCATCTAATAGTTTTGCGAAAATAGACGGACTGTCAAATTCTGGCAAACAACACCAATCAATACTTCCTGTTTTTGAAATTAACGCCGCACTTCTACAATTCCCTATTATTCCGTAATCTAAATTATCCATTCGATAAAAATCTTAATTCATATGAGGTTTCAATTGCTTTTACCCTCCTTTTTGTCGAAATTTAGAAAAATAATTATCAAGAAGAAGCAAATAAACCTCTTTTATGGCTAAAACTATCATTATCTCAAATAGACTACCCGTTCAATTACAAATTAGCAATGGTGAGATCACTGCAGTACCAAGTGTTGGAGGTTTGGCAACTGGTATGAAATCTGTTCATTCTGGTGGTGATAGCCTTTGGATTGGTTGGAGCGGACTCACCGATGAGGAAATTCCGGAAGAATTAACTACTAAAATTGATAGTGCTTTGTCAGAACATGGTTCTTCTAAGGTCAATTTAACCGAAAAAGAGGTTGATGGTTTTTATTACGGATTTAGCAATAGAACGATTTGGCCATTATTCCACTATTTCTTAGAATATGCTGAATTTGAATTAGAAAGCTGGGAAATCTATAAAAAAGTAAATCAAAAATTTGCCGATGCCATTTTAGAAAAAGCAGAAAATGATGATACGATATGGATTCATGATTATCAATTAATGTTAGTGCCTCAAATGGTTCGTGCCGAACGACCAGATATTTCAATTGGTTTCTTTTTACATATTCCCTTCCCGTCATACGAGATATTTAGAACACTACCTTGGCGTAAAGAAGTCCTTTTAGGCCTTTTAGGCTCAGATTTAATCGGTTTTCATACTTATGACTATGAGCGTCATTTTCTTAGCTCTATTAGAAGATTATTAGGCTTAGAAGTAAGCTTCAATGATATCTATTTAGACGAAAGGGTCATTAAAGTGGATTCTTTTCCGATGGGCATTGATTATAAAAAATTCAGTGAAGCGGCCAAAGAGCATTCACAACGTAGTGAAGAACAGAAATCTGAATTACAAAAACGTTTAGACACCCATAAAAAATCAGCGCCTGACACAAAATTCTTTTTATCTATTGACCGTTTAGATTATTCAAAAGGAATTGCAAAACGTCTTAAAGCTTTTGAATATTTTCTTAATAAATACCCCCATTACAAAGAAAAGGTTCGGTTGATCATTCTTGCCGTACCCTCTAGATCAAACGTACCTCAATATCAATTATTGAAAAGAGAAATTGATGAATTAGTAGGTAGAATCAATGGAGAATTATCTACAGTAAGCTGGACACCAATTTGGTATTTCTACAGATCCATGCCTTTCGAGAATTTAATAGATCTTTATACATCATCTGATATAGCGTGGTTAACACCTATTAGGGATGGAATGAATTTAGTGGCCAAAGAATATATTGCCACTAGAACTGATAAGACTGGCGTATTAATATTAAGTGAAATGGCTGGTTCTGCCAATGAAATGAATGAATCATTATTAATCAATCCTAATAATTTTGAGCAAATAGCAGATTCTTTAAATGAAGCCATTAACATGCCAAAAGAAGAGCAGATAGCAAGAAATACGGTATTACAAAAAAGATTGGAACGCTATAACGTTGAAAAATGGGCCAATGACTTTATGAATTCTTTGATTAATCAGAAAGAAAAAGACCAGTCAAACCAAACAAAGCGTTTATCCGTTGACTTAATGAATACGGTTATGACAGATTATAAGAAGGCCAAAAGAAGATTGGTTTTTTTAGATTATGATGGTACGCTAGCCGGTTTTCATAATGACCCGCAAAAAGCAGCACCAGATGAAGAATTGTATCGATTATTAGACGAAATTTCTTCGCAAGAAAACACCGATATGTATTTGATTAGCGGTCGAGATAAAGAAACATTTACCAAATGGTTCTTACCAAAAAAATACAATATGATTGTGGAGCATGGTGTATGGATTTCACAGGGTGGTGAAGAATTTAGAATGCTCGAAAATGTGAAGAAAGATTGGATGGAAAAAATATTACCTGTACTAGAATCATTTGTTGATCGTACTCCTGGTAGTTTTATTGAAGAAAAGAACTACTCGTTAGCATGGCACTATAGAAAAACAGATCCCGATTTTGGGCAGAAGAGATCAGTAGAATTAAATACCGTACTTACCAGCCTTATTGCCAATGATGATTTGAGTGTTCTTAACGGAAATAAAGTAATGGAAATTAAGAGTAGTAACGTTAATAAAGGTCGTGCATCTATGCGAGTGTACACCGAACATGAATATGATTTTGTATTCGCTATAGGCGATGATTGGACCGATGAATTTATGTTTCAGGAGCTGCCTAAAGAATCAATTACTGTAAAGGTGGGTAGACAAAAAACTCAAGCGAAATACTTTGTGGATAACACTAAAAATGTTCGTTCAATTCTAAAACGCTTTGCCGAAGAACGTTAGTTCCATTTATTTTAAATAGTTTATCATGAATCAGAATTATTTTGCTATTCTCTTAAGTGTATTTTGCTACTTAAATGTTTTCACACAACAAAGTACAGAAGTTTACTTAGCAGAATTAAACTTGGAAAATGATTCGTTAAAAATTGACTCTGTCATCAATATATCTAACAATGAAGGTTATGATAATCAGCCTTCATTCTTCGATAATGAAAAGATTCTTTTTTCTTCAACAAGAAACCAACAAACGGATATTGCTCTTTATAACATTAAGGATAGTACAACGGTATGGATAACCGATACACCTAATGGAAGTGAATATTCTCCTTTAAAGATTCCTTATAAAGATGCGATATCTGCTATTCGTTTAGATGAAGATGGATTGCAACGCCTATATGAGTATGATTTAAAGACTGGTAAATCAAAAATAATCTTAAATGGTTTAAAAGTAGGGTATCATGTGTGGTATTCCAATGATATTATCGTGTGTACAGTCTTAATTGAAGATAGAATGGATTTAGTAATTTCTAATCTAAAAGACAAAACCAATTATACTGTTCAGAAAAACGTTGGAAGGTCGTTACATAAAATTCCAAATACTGATTTAATCAGTTATATATCTAAAGAGAATAAAACATTAGAAATTAAATCGCTTAACCCTGTTTCAAAAGAGGTAAAAACCATTAATTATATCTGGAATGGTAGGGATGATATTACTTGGTTGTCAGCGAACACTATACTCGCAAGTACTGATAAAATCATTGCTCAGGTACCAGCAGATACTATGGGAATTTGGGGATTATTTCATCAATTCAAGCCTTCTGAAATGTATAATATGTCTAGAATGGCTATAAGTCCTAATGGAAAATACATTGCCATTGTTTCCCAAGATTCACCTGATAAAATTATAGACAAACAAGTTGAAACATTCAACGTTCGAGATTTAGAAGAATTTGCTGCATGCTTTTCTCAAGATGTAGTGGTCAAAAACTTCCCAAGGGATACTTTGTACATAGGAAGACAAAAATTGAAAGAGAATTATGAGGCTTTCTATAAAAAAACACCTTCGATAGAAGTCAAAGTAGCCTCAAGAATACGTATTGGATCTACCGTTATTGATCAAGAGGTCGTTACTATTGACGGAAGGCAAAACCAACAGGTTGCGGTTTATGAAACGGACGGACTTATAAAAAGTATGTCTTTCATTAGAGATTCAAAAACAAGTACCAATCCAGAAATCATAGTACAAAAGCAACTTGACGCTTATAACAGTAGAGATATTAACGGGTTTTTAGATACCTACTCCAAAAATGTCAAACTATTTGATTATCCTGGTATATTAAATACAGATGGTATCGATGCTATGCGAATCAACTACACAAATTTCTTTAAATCAACTGCTGATTTGAATTGTGAAATAGTAAATAGAATAGTCATTGGTAATATAGTTATTGATGAAGAATTTATAACCGCAAATGGCACTACATTTAATGCTGTAGCAATATATGAGGTTGAAAACGGAAAAATTGCTAAAGTCACTTTTGTACGATAATCTATTGAAATCAAAACAGCATATTCTCCCGATAATAATACTTTCTCAATTTGCCTGTACATCGACCTGGTTTGCAGGTAATGCTATTTTAGAATCTTTAACAAAAAAGCTAGACTTTGGTGCCGACATAATTGGTTATGTATTATCATCCGTTCAGTTTGGTTTTATTATTGGAACCTTATTGTTCGGTGTACTAATGATAGCCGACAGATTTTCCCCATCGCGAGTATTTATGCTTTGTGCAATTTTAGCAGCCCTATCAAACCTATTTTTAATCTTACCTGATCTTAGTGTTTTCGGACTTATGCTTGCGCGATTTAGTACTGGTTTTTTTCTTGCTGGCATTTATCCCGTAGGTATGAAAATAGCGGCGGATTACTATGATAAAGGATTGGGTAAAGCATTAGGTTTTCTGGTGGGTGCTTTAGTTTTAGGCACAGCTTTTCCATTTTTAATTAAGGGAAGCTCTTGGGGTAGTCATCCTAATAGTGTTATAAAAATAACTTCGAGTATTACGGCAATTGGAGGTTTGCTCTTGTTTGTTTTAGTTCCTAATGGACCATACAGAGTAGTAAGTCCTTCTTTAAAATTAGATGCAGGTCCTAAACTTTTTAGAAATTCTGAGTTCAGAAAAGCAGCCTTTGGGTATTTCGGACACATGTGGGAATTATATGCCTTTTGGGCATTTACTCCAGTTGCTATCTTTTGGTTTAATAGGCAAACAGGTAGTGAAATTTCTGTACCGTTATGGACAGGAATTATAATTGCCCTCGGTGGAGCGTCTTGTGTATTTGGCGGAATGATATCACAAAAAATAGGTAGTAAAAAAGTAGCCATGATTGCGTTATCGGTATCTGGGTTATTTTGCGTAGTCTCCCCTCTTCTATTATCATCGCCTACACCTATTTTTTTATTAGGATGGTGTTTATGGGGAATTGCTGTTACCGCTGATTCACCCCAATTCTCTAATCTCGTTGCTTCTTCCGTTACACCTCAATTAAAAGGAACAGCACTTACTTTGGTGAACTGTATCGGATTTTCCATTACAATTTTCAGTATTCAACTCTTAGGATTGCTTCAAAGTATCATCCCTATTTATCTATTGTTTATTCCCTTGGCCATAGGTCCGATACTGGGAGTTTATAACCTAATGGATAAGAAGATTAGATAATTCATGCTATCGACTTTGATGCAACCAAAATCAATAAGAAAATGTGATATAATTATTGTACTATATAATTCATTTCCCGATTTTTGTTTTTATTGGTTTTAGAACAACTATAGCTATTCGAGAATACAAATTGTATTTTAGACCCATGTATCAGACTTCACACTGATTACCATTTTAAAAATATAAACCAGATTGAAATGAAAAAATTGCTTCTTATTGGTCTTCTGACTTCAACGTTTATTATGTCTGCGCAAACAGACCAACGCATTTATGATATTATCAATGCTGTTTCTGCTGAACGCATAGAACATGATATCACCAAGCTAACTAATTTTGGTACTAGACATACATTAAGCGATACTATTTCTCAAACAAGAGGTATTGGAGCAGCAAGAAGGTGGATTAAAAGTGAATTCGAAAAAACATCAAGTGCTTGTAATGGTTGTTTAAATGTTATTTATCAAAAAGATTTGGTAAAGAAGGGTGCTAACGACCGTATAGTAAAAGATGTAGAAGTAGTTAATGTTATAGCTATTCAAAAAGGAACAAAATACCCTAATCGCTATATTATAATGAGCGGCGATATCGATTCTAGGGTAAGTGACCCTACCAATTACACTGATGAATCTCCAGGTGCAAATGATAATGCTAGCGGCATGGCAGGTACTATCGAAGCAGCAAGAGTTCTTTCTAAATATACCTTTGAGAACAGTATTATTTATATGGGCTTATCTGGTGAAGAACAAGGTTTATTCGGCGGTGGTGGCGTTGCGCAGTATGCAAAAGACCAAGGTTGGGAGGTTATCGGAATTTTCAATAATGATATGATCGGTAACATTACAGGTGTAGATGGTATTGTTAGTAATGTTGATTTCAGAATTTTCTCAGAACCAGTACCGCCTACCGAAACAGAAGAGCAACGTAAAGCAAGACGTTTTTATGGTGGCGAGGTTGATGGTATCTCAAGACAACTTGCCCGTTACGTTCATAAAAATGTGAAGCAGTATATGCCAGAAATGAACCCGATGATGATTTACCGTTTAGATCGTTTTGGAAGAGGCGGACACCACAGACCTTTTAATGATGCTGGATTTCCTGGTATTCGCATTATGGAAGCTCACGAAAATTATACACAACAACATCAAGATATTCGTGTTGAAGATGGCATTGCCTATGGCGATGTTCTAGAACATGTGAATTTTAAATATGCAGCTAAATTAACTGCTGTAAACGCTATTAATCTAGCATCTTTAGCTTGGGCTCCACCTTCACCAACTACGGTAAAAATTGGCGGAATTGTTCAACCAGCGGCAAAGTTTCAATGGAGTAAAGTAGAAGGCGCAAAAGGATATAAAATATATTGGAGAGATACTACCTCTCCTACTTGGGACAACAGCCGTTATGTGGGCGATGTTACTGAGTTCACCTTAGAAGGTATTGTTATTGACAATTTCTTTTTCGGAGTTTCTGCCGTAGGTAAAAACGGATTTGAAAGTCCTGTGGTTTTTCCTAACGGAATATTTAGATAAGGTTAGGTAATTTACCACCTGCTGAGATACTTTATAAAATTATTCTAATTAATTTAAGATGAAAAATATAGTAATTGCCCTTGTTTTAGGGGTTTGCACTTTCGGTCAGTCACAAACCTTTACCGAACAAGATACACTTAGAGGTAGTATAACGCCAGAACGTGCTTGGTGGGATTTGAATTACTATCATTTAGATATCGAGGTCAAACCTGGTGACAAATTCATTAGCGGCAGCAATACTATTCGCTATAAAGTATTAGAACCACATCAGATATTACAAGTAGATCTACAATCACCATTACATATTGACAAAGTAACACAAGATGGTAAAGAATTAGAAGTTAGTGATAATGGCAACGCCCATTTTATTCAATTAGAGAAGCAGCAAAAATTAGGTGAGTTTAATGAAATTATTGTCACCTATTCCGGAAATCCAAAAGAAGCAATTCGCGCTCCTTGGGACGGTGGTTTTTCTTGGAAAAAAGACGAAAATGGTAAAGATTTTGTGGCAACTTCATGTCAAGGTTTAGGTGCTAGCGTCTGGTGGCCCAACAAAGATCATATGTATGATGAGGTAGACAGTATGCTTATCAGCGTAAAAACACCAAAAGGTCTCATGAATGTATCAAATGGCCGATTAAGAAGTGTTGATAAAGAAACCAATACCTATCATTGGTTCGTTTCAAACCCGATTAACAATTATGGTGTTAATGTAAACATTGGCGATTACTCTTATTTCGGAGAAAAATACGAAGGAGAAAAAGGAGTTCTTGATATGGATTACTATGTCTTGAAAGGGAATCAAGAAAAAGCAAAAGAGCATTTTAAAGATGCTCCTAAAATGATGGAAGCTTTTGAACATTGGTTTGGTCCCTACCCTTTTTATGAGGATTCTTTCAAGCTTGTTGAAGTTCCTTATTTAGGAATGGAGCATCAAAGTTCTGTTACCTACGGAAATAAATACATGCAAGGTTATTTAGGTAGGGACCTTTCTGGATCGGGTTGGGGGTTAAAATTCGATTTTATTATTATTCATGAAGCTGGTCATGAATGGTTCGCCAATAACATCACTTACAAAGATGCTGCTGATATGTGGCTTCATGAAGGTTTTACATGCTACTCTGAAAGTTTGTTTTTAGATTATCATTTTGGCACCGAAGCGGCAAACGCTTATGTACAAGGAATTCGTGAGAATATTCAAAATGATAGACCCATGATCGGTATTTATAATGTGAATCATGAAAGTAGCGGCGATATGTACTATAAGGGTTCAAACATTCTGCATACGCTACGTCAAGTAATTAATGATGATGAAAAATGGCGAGCTATTCTTCGGGGGCTTAACTCAGAGTTCTATCATAAAACGGTGACAACAGACCAAATCGAAAATTACATCAGCAAACAGATGAAACGCGATTTAAATCCGTTTTTCAATCAGTATTTACGTACCATCAAAATTCCTGTTTTCGAGTATTCTATAAAAGGTAAGAAACTACTATATCGTTATTCTAACACAGTAGAAGGCTTCACCCTTCCTTTACGTATTTTTATTGAAAATAAGCCTGTTTGGTTAGAACCAACTACTACATGGCAAACACAACGAATTAAAGGAGATTTAAAGCGTATTACTATAGACCCTAATTTTTATATGGATATGAAGGCTAAATAGGTGCTTTAATGTATAGGGTTCATTATAAATAGTATGAAGGTAAATCTCTCTTTTAATTTGATATATATTTAGCAAAATTACCTTAGTGCTTAATGAAAATAACATTCGCTAGATTCAAAAACAGTGCATTCCGAAATTTTATTCGAAAACACTCTAAATATGCGCCTATTTTATTCTTTATAGGTGGTTTTATCTTTGATACGCTAACTCTTGGCCGTATTGACCGCACTTATGATTTAACGATTTTATGTCTCCACATGACATCACTATCGATAGTATTGTATCTATATAATTTGGTTGATGATGGCAAATGGAAAAATACGTTCTTAGAACGATATGAAGAGTACTTTCCTCTGGCGATACAGTTTTTCTTTGGCGGACTATCTAGTGCTTATGTTATCTATTTTTCACGAAGTGTTTCACTTTCCAAGACTGCATCATTCTTTATTATACTTGTGCTGTTGTTGATTGCCAATGAGTTTCTTAAAAAAAGAATCTCTAATAAGTATTTACAATTTGGAGTGTATTACTTTATTAGCTTCACCTTTTTCACATTTATGATTCCCGTATTTTTGAAGGAATTAAATACTAATATCTTTTTAATTTCAGGTGCAGCAAGTCTTGCCATTACTTTGGTATTACTCATATTTATTTACGGCAAAAGCCCGAGTACACGTAAAGAAATAAAATTGGGTAAAATGGTTTTCATCATACTCAGCATTTACGGAATTATTAATCTATTCTATTTTTTGAAACTTATACCTCCAGTTCCATTGGCATTAGATAAAGGTATTGTGGCTCATAATGTCACCCTAGAGGATAATAAATATATAGTCAGTTATGAATATGAAGATTCGTTTGTTTTTTGGAGAAAGCACAAGTTAGAGTTTAGTCATTCACCTAATGAAAGTGTTTTTATATTCTCTTCAATTTTCGCACCTACCGATTTAAAAAAAGCAGTATTCCACAGGTGGAAATGGTATAATGAGAATACTAAAGAATGGGAAACCACTGAAGATATTGGATACAGTATTACCGGGGGCCGCGATGGTGGTTTTAGAGGATATACCTATAAGAACAATGTAAAACCAGGAGAATGGGAAGTACAAGTTTTAACGGATGAGGAACAGGTTTTAGGCGTCATTAAATTTGAAATTAATGAACATTTGACCGGTGAACCTCTTGCTATAAAAACAGAGCGATTTTGACATTATTGCACTAATTCTCTACTAAAAATTCATTCTCCAATAATGTGAAGTATTCAAATTTAAAAATTTGATTTCCAACTTGTTAACAGCAATTTTTTATAAACTAGTTATTATCAAATAAAACATTGAGCTTTTGTTCAGTGCTTGTAAACTTAGTCTACCTTCACCCGCTTAAATTAAACATTGTCGATATACATAAAAGTTCGAGCGGTTGAGCGTATTTTCAACCAATTGGAAAAGGAGGTTGGCTCCTTTCAAAAATCCACAGGTTTAGGCTGTATGCCCAATTGCGGTAAATGCTGCACCAAACCAGATATCAATGCCACAGCCTTAGAGTTTTTGCCCTTGGCGTATTCGCTTTTCAAAAATGGAGAAGCAGAAGAATGGCTCGATAAATTGAATAACGATAAATCTACTACATTATGTCCCGTTCTAAACACGGTACTTGCACCTAACGCAAAAGGTTTCTGTTCTAAATATGAGAACCGCGGACTCATCTGTAGATTATTCGGATTTTCTGCCATGTTACATAAAAATGATAAACCGATTTTAGTGACTTGTAGACCAATTAAAGAAGGATTACCTATCGCCGTTTCTAAAGCGGAATCACATATTGCAGCAAAAAACGATTTTCCACTGATTAGCAATTATTACATGCAATTACGTTCTATTGATGAATCATTAGGCGAAGAGTTATTCCCTATTAGAATAGCCATTGCAAAGGCTATAAATGCTGTCCTAGGATACTATGCTTATCGAAGACCACCAAAAGGAACAAAAGTTGCTTAGCGGGTACTATTATCGAAAACAGATAAAACGTACCTTTATCATACTATAACTTAAATACCTTCTTAGCTAATCGGTATTATAGAAATAATATAAAATGAACAACACATTAGAAATACCGAATACAGTAAAAATTGAATTATCGAAGGATGTCCCTAACTGGGAAAATCTACTAAAACTGACCTTAGAGCATTTTAATTGTTCTACAGGAACACTACACTTTTTAGATAACGACTCATTACTACAACTACAAGCTCAACAAGGTATCCCTGAATTTTTAATTCCAAAATTATCCACTATTCCTATTGGTAAAGGAATGGCTGGTATTGCTGCAGAACGTAGAAAACCGGTTGAAATGTGTAATCTTCAAACAGATGATTCTGGTGTAGCTAGACCTTCTGCTAAAGATACCAAAGTAGAAGGCTCTTTGGCGGCACCCTTACTATTCAATGAAAAGCTATATGGTACTATCGGTATTGCGAAACCAGTACCTTATGAATTCACAGAAAAAGAAACCAACCTATTGATGAAAATCGGCGAGTTGATAAGTGAAAAATTGAACTAACGAATTCACTATAGTATTGAAATTAAAAAAGCCCGCTCATGAGCGGGCTTTTCAATTCAATATAATCTTATTCTATTATTTAAAAATAGCACTAGTTAAAGCAAGCTGAGAAAGCTCTTTTCCTTCTTCACCTTTAAAAGTGATATAGTAAGGACCTTCGCCAGAAACATTTTCATTAATTGGAATCGTGAACATTGTTCCTTGAGAACCTCCTGCTTGTGCCGGAAGTTGTCCTGTTCCTATCAAAGTTCCATCAGGAGTATTTTCATGTATCTCAAAATTAAAAAACATAGCTGGTGGTGATTGCCAACCTGCTGTTAACGATACCGACTTAACTCCTTTTAACGAAACATTCTCCACCATAAACCATCCTGATGACCTGTTTATTAAAAGCAAATCAATACCGTTAAAATTCATTGCTTCCATTCCGTCAACTTTAGTATTTTCAGTAAATTTCACCGTATTACTAGGTATAGCAACTGATTTCGAACCTGTTAATGGAATAGTACCTTCTGCGCCTTCATCGGTATAACTTGCGGTTATGACCAACATGTTACCTGGTGCAGATGATTCTGCAGTAATAGTACCTTTAGATGGTAAAGATTTCTCTTTAATTTGATTACCAGATAAAGAAAGTATATACAAAGCAATTTGTCTAGATTCATCTGAAGATACATTTGGGTGTGCGGGCATTGTTACCTCTCCCCATACTCCAGTACCACCAGTTACTATTTTACCTTGTAAATAAGTTAAAGCATCGCGACGTTCTTTATATTTAGCTGCTACATCTTTATAATTAGGACCGATAGATGCTTCGGCTTCCTTATGGCACGTTTTACAATCCATTGCCTGCGTTAAAGCTTTACCTGTTACTGCGGCTGAAACTTGTTGGTGTCCCATATTCATGGCCACCTTATCCATTCCTTCTAAATAATCAACACTTACAAAAATGTTTTTTGGGTCGATAGTTGTTCCGTCTGGATCTGTAACCGAAACATCATAAGTAATTTTCTGACCTGGTAAATAGAATGCTGGAGTGTTTCCGCCTAGTGAGATAGCAACCTCTGGTCTAGAATTACCTGCTACAATACCAGTACTTTCACTAGTTGCCGAAGCTCCTTTATCATCTGCTACCGTTACATTCAACTTATATGAGCCTGCATTAGCATACGTATAACTTACATTTGGCTCCGTAGTTTCTTTCGTTTGTCCATCACCAAAATCCCAAATGTACTTAACGGCATCAGCTTCCCTATCAACAGCCTCTACTTGAGCTATAACTGTCAATGGCAGTTTTCCTGAAGTTTCATTGACGTTTACATTGTCAATAACCGGCGGTCTATTACCTCCGTTAAACTCGATGTATCCCAAAGCAGAATTTGCATTCTGTGAGAACCAACCACTACCGTATTCCAAAAGATATATTTTACCATTCGGGCCAACTTCCATGTCTATCAAGTTATTCAACTTTACATTAGGTGCGAAAGGCTCCATTTTACTAAAGTTCCCTTCTTCGTCTAAATGTACGGCGAACATCCAACCACGCATCCAGTCATATATAATAACCTTACCGTCGTAGTAACTAGGAAGTTTTTCTTCCCCTTGAAACATATCCGAATAATATGTCGGCCCTGCCATTGCATTTCTACCACCTGTAGTGGTTTGTGGAAAAGACTGAGAATCATCATAAGGATAATAAACATATGCTGGCATTGCAGGTGGTAATTCTGTTAAACCAGTATTATTTCTAGACGTATTCATTGGCTTTTCAGGGTCAAATGCTGGTCCGCTTTCCCCTGTTTCATAATTATATTCGTTATACGCGTAATTATCACCAATAAATAAAGGCCAACCAAAGTTGCCAGCCTTTTTTGCCTGGTTCATCTCATCATATCCCCTTGGTCCTCTAGTACCTAAGCTATCAGCTCTTGCATCTGGCCCAACATCACCCCAATATACATATCCTCTTTTCATGTCTACGGATATTCTATACGGATTTCTATGTCCCATTGTATAAATCTCAGGTCTTGTTTTATCAGTACCTTCTGCGAACAAGTTACCTTCTGGAATATCATATGTGCCATCTTCCTTAACTTTGATTCTCAAAATCTTACCACGCAAATCGTTTGTGTTACCAGAAGAACGTCGTGCATCATATTGTTCATGACCAGGAGTGTCATTCAACGGTCCGAAACCATTATTGACATATTTTTCGCCCTTTTCATTAAATGGTGTAGAGTTATCACCAGTAGATAAATACAATAAGTTATCAGGACCAAATGCAATTGAACCACCAGTATGACAGCAAATCTCTCTTTGGCTGTCGACATCTAAAATTACCTGCTCAGATTCCAAATCGAACTTACCATCGGCAAATTTAAATCGCGATAAACGATTAACCCATTTATCTCCTGTTGGGGCGTAGTATAAATATATCCAGTGATTGTTAGCGTAATCAGGATCTTTTTGTAAACCCATTAATCCTTCTTCTGCATTTACACCAGGAGTATTTAATGTTTTACTATAAACATCTAATTTAGCAACCTCGGTTAGCTCTTTGGTTTTATCATTATATAACATAACCTCTCCCCTACGTTGCGCAACTAAAACATCTCCATTAGGTAGAACTGCCATTTCCGTAGGCTCAAAAAAGCCGCCTTCGTTCAATGTTATTTTTGAAAAACGGTCTGCATCCGGAGGAATTTGTGATTTTACCTTAGTATAGTCTAAATTCAAATTATCTCCTATTGTATATTGAATTCCTCCTAAAAGATGTTTTAAGAAAAGGTCTTCAGAGAAGCTTTCGTCCGTATGTCCGCCACCAGTATAAAATGCACGACCACCATCAAAATCATGGTACCATGCTATTGGGTGAAAATTACCGTTTTCTCCACCTTCATAGGTAGATTCATCTAAGGTCATTAAAACTTTAATATCTGGATTAATGTTTTTGTAGTTGTACAATTCATCTGTTCGGTTCCAAACACTATCAGTGAAAAATTTTGTTGCTATGAAATTTTTATCCTTAATGATAAAATCTGCATTTGGAGTACCACTTGGGTGACTTAAAAATTGGGCACCGGCCAAATTATTGTACCAGCCCCAATCGTATTCGGTATCTGCTGCGGCGTGTACCCCAACATAACCACCGCCAGCTTGAATGTAACGCTCAAACGCTGCTTCTTGAAATTGATCAAGTACATTACCGGTAGTACTCATAAAAATAATTGTGGAATACTGTTTTAGATTTTCATCAGTAAACAGTTCTGCATTCTTTGTCGTATCTACGGCAAAACCGTTTTCTTGACCTAATTTTTGAATAGCCGCTATTCCTGCAGGAATTGAAGCATGTTTATAACCCATGGTTTTTGAGAATACCAAAACCTTCGGTTCCCCATCACGTTTATTGCCACCACAAGAGACAATAGTAAGTGCAAAGCCCAAAAGCAGCACCATTAAAATTTTTTTCATACGTAAATTGTTGTTGATTAGTTGATTTAAGAATTGATAAATGTAACAATAATATATTGCACTATAAGTATATAACAGCCCATAATAACCTAAATATCACAAATTAATAACCTCAGTGATTAGTTTATAAATAGTATACTCCAAGAAATTATATATATTTCGCAATATTAACATTTTGGTCAAAGTTGGTATTATTATAAATTTCACAACGCATCCTTTAAAATTGCTGGTTTAAAAAAACTTCAATTTCTTACGGATTTCCCTATTTTTACAAGATCACATAATACTTGCCAAGCTAGCGTGTCTTCGTTATTGGTTTTTATGGCACTACTATTTATCAATGTCCAAATTACCAAAGCAGAATCAGTTTTTTGACCTATCTGATTATGGAAGACCTATCGCCCAATTCATTGCACATTTATTAAAAAATACAACGTGTACCCCAATACAGGTTACGCTTAGTTTTTTTGTTAGCGGACTACTAGCCATCGGTTGTATTCTCTATGGTGAATACTGGGCCGCACTGTTTTTTCTAATTTTAAAATCTGTTTTAGATGCCGCAGATGGTGAACTGGCGCGATTAAAGAATACCCCTTCACATACCGGGCGTTACTTCGATTCCGTTTCAGATTTCATACTTAATCTGCTTTTCATACTTTCGATTTGGCATATTACCAACAGCGATATTTTCATAGCATTACTAGCTTTCGTTGGCTTAGAATTACAAGGCACCCTCTACAATTATTATTATGTAATTTTAAGAAATAAATATAATGGCGATACCACTAGTAGAGTATTTGAGAATAAAACACCCACTGCTCTTAGTGGGGAAAACCAACAATCCGTCGACATACTGTACCGTATCTATTCATTTTGCTATGGCCCATATGATCGAATAATTTATGGTCTAGATAAGAAGGCTATAAAAGGAAAGTACCTACCCAATTGGTTAATGACTGCGGTCTCTACCTTTGGCCTAGGTTTTCAATTGCTGCTCATCGGGATCTTTTTGGTATTCGATTTAAAAACATATATAATCCCTTTTTTTATAAGCTATTCGCTTATGATTTTTGTTTTTATCTTGATAAGACAATTATTGAATAAGTAATTATTTTTACCTTTCTAAACGAACTAAAAACAACATGTCCATTTCCATCAAAATCAAACAACTTAGCCTAAGCATAATTTGCTTTATAACTATTTTATCATGTAAATCAGAACCTGATATAACATATGATGTCTCTATTGAAAACGTCAATATCATAGATTTAGAAACAGGACAAATTAATTTATCGAATATTTACTTAAAAGATGGGCTTCTAGCCCGTATAGATACTACAGTTGAAAAATCAAACTTAAAAGCAACACAGATTATAGATGGTTCAGGTAAATATGCACTACCTGGTTTTTGGGATAATCATACTCACTTTAGAGGCGGCGATTCTTTGATTGCAGCGAATAAAAACTTTTTAAAACTCTTTATCGCAAATGGTATTACGACTGTGCGAGATGCAGGCGGAGATTTAACTACTTCGGTCATAGAATGGAGAAAAGCAATCGATAATAACGAATTAATTGGACCTACCATTTTTACATCTGGACCAAAAATTGACGGCCAAGATGCTACCTGGGCAGGCTCATTAGAAGTTAAGAATGGTGCTGATATTAAAACAGCTTTAGATTCTTTACAATCCATACCTTCAGATTTCGTAAAAATATATGATAGTAAAATTACAGGCGAGAATTACTTAAAAACCATTCAAGAAGCTGAAAGGAGAAATCTTATCACCTCGGGCCATATGCCCTTTACGGTCGAACTTGATGCCACCATTGATACTGGCTTAGATGCTGTTGAGCACTTATATTATATTATGAAAGGTTGTTCTTCCAATGAAAAAGAAATTACCCAGCAATTAATTAAGAAAGAAATCGGATTTTGGGATGCTATGCCCCTATTACAAAGCTCTTATTCTGATGCTACAGCAAATAATACATTCACTAAACTTAAACAGAATAATGTCTTCGTAGTTCCAACATTACATATTGGTGGTGTATTGAGCTATTTAGATGAAGTAGACCATATAAAAGATTCCTATCTACGATATATATCACTCGGTATTCAACAAACCTATCAAGGTAGAATTGACCGCGTTAATAACGCAACTGAAAAACAAGTTGCGGACCGTAAAGCATTAGACCAGTTTTTTGGCCAACTCGCTTTTAAATTAAATACAAACGGAGTATCGCTTTTAGCTGGTTCAGACAGTGGAGCATACAACAGCTACACCTACCCTGGTATTTCATTACACAAAGAATTAGAAGCGATGGTCGCTACCGGAATTTCACCTTTTGAGGCGCTACGGACATCTGCCTACAATGGAGCTAAATTTTTAAAGAAAGATGCCAATTACGGAACTATCTCCGAAGGTAAAATAGCGGATATCGTATTACTCAACAACAACCCATTAGACGACATTAAGAACACAAAAGATATCTTCATGGTACTTACCAAAGAAAAAATACTCACCAAAACAGACTTGGATAACCTTTTAAATTCTGCCATTTTAAACTAATACGATCACTACTATGAAATCTATTCTACTTCTCTGTTTATTCTCTGTGTACCTAACTTCTGCACAAACACTCTTAAAACCAGACCGTGTATTTGATGGCACTGAATTACATGAAAATTGGGTAGTCTTGGTAGAAGGAAATCAAATTACGTATGCTGGAAATCTAAACGGATTAAAGAAACCAAACAACACTACAGAAATTGAATTGCAGGGTGCCACTTTAATGCCTGGTATTATTGAAGGACATTCACATGTACTTTTACATCCTTACAATGAAACGGATTGGAATGACCAAGTACTAAAAGAATCTCCTGTTGAGCGTGCTGTTAGAGGTACTGTACATGCAAAAAATTCGCTAATGGCTGGTATAACTACCATGCGAGATTTAGGTGCAGAAGGTGCTGGCTACACTGATATTTATTTGAAAAAAACTATTGATGACGGTATTATTGTCGGACCAAGACTTTTGGTAGCAGGACCTGCCATTGTTGCAACAGGAGCATATGGACCAAAAGGATTTCATGATGGTGTAACAGTACCCTTAGGTGCTGAAGCTGCGAGCGGTGTAGACCAATGTATTGAAACTGTGCGTAGACAAATGGGTAACGGTGCTGACTTAATAAAAATTTATGCCGATTACCGTTGGACACCTGGTGCGGATTCTCAAGCTACTTTTCTTCAGGAAGAAATTGATGCTATGGTCGCCACTGCAAAAAGTGCAGGAAAATATGTAGTAGCACATGCAGGTACATCAGAAGGCATGAAAAGAGCTATACAAGGTGGTGTTGAAACTATTGAACATGGTGATGGTGGTACGCTAGAAATTTTTAAGATGATGAAAGAAAAAGGAATAGGCTTATGCCCTACTCTTGCCGCCGGAGACGCTATTACACAATATCGCGGTTGGAACAAAGCTACCGATCCAGAACCCGAACGAATTCAACAGAAACGCAGATCATTTAAAATGGCCTTAGAGTCTGGTGTACAAATTGTATTTGGTGGTGATGTCGGTGTGTTCCCACATGGGGAGAATTATCGTGAAATGGAACTTATGGTCGATTATGGAATGAAGCCTTTAGCTGTATTAAAATCAGCTACGTCAGATAATGCAAGCATGTTTCATTTAAATCGATTAGGGAGCTTAAAAAAGGGGTTTATTGCAGATATTATTGCCGTTAAAGGAAACCCAGTTAAGGAAATTACTGCGGTGAAAAATGTCTCTTTCGTAATGAAAGATGGTGTTATTTATAAGGAATAGTTATTTGTAGTTTGCAATAAAGCGTGTTGTAAATTTTAATTATTTATTGAAATAAATAGTTCTGTCTAGACTGGCAAAATCTATTTGCGATAAATAATCTCTCAAATACGAAGCTGCAGAGCTACAAGAGTGTATACCGTCAACGTATTTCATGGTGATTCTAAAACTATATCTGTCGGCATAGGTCGAAGCAAAAGAAACTTGTTTATCTACGTCGTTATAACTAATAAACGGATTTTCAATATGAGCCAATTTTAAGTCAGGAACCATATTCCCGGCTCCCTGACTTGGGTAATAATCAAGGTTTGTCTTTTTAGCATTTTCATACATGACTTTATGAAAATCAATCATTTTAACTCGATGTGATTCATATTTTAAGTTTGCCAAATCTGGTGGTATAGGTTGCTCAATTCTAGCAAACATTTTTTTAGTTTCCTCTTTTGTTATAAGTGATTCCTCATAATTTAAAACATCCATTAAATCAAGGTCTGTAAATGTAACCACCATTTCTACTCTTTCTTTGTAGGTAGGTATATACATCATCAACTCATACCTCTCAGCACTATTAGAATAAGTAGGATAAAAAACAGTTAATGATTTATCCTTAACTCTTTCTTCATAATTATTCGCATCGGAAAAACCGTATCGATAAAATGGAATTTTAGGTAGTGCATTAAATAATTGTTCTACAGTACCCGAATTGTTTTTTAGACAATGGTTTAGCCCTTTTTGATCCTTTGCAATTTTAAAACACATGTCACCCAAATTTCCATTTTGGGCAGCTAGGTAAAAACTTGAAATCACGAAGAAAAATAACACGGAATTTTTCATACCTAATAATAACTCGTTTAATGAATATCACAATTTTTCACCAACCTCTAAAAGGCCAGTTAACTATATTTAAATAGATAAATGTAGAATAAATCCATCTACATTTTACAAACTATTTAGACATAGGTGAAACATATTTTTTGACTGTTAACGCACTCGAAACCATCAATATAACAAATGATATTTCTATAACCCGTTGCAATAGCCCGCGAAATTCTGATTCTGGATTAGAGAACAATACAAAAATGAATATGGCACTGATAATTCCCGTGGTCATTGAAATTTGAGATAATCGTTTAAACGCTTCGAATTTTTTCAATCCTAAACCGATACCAAGAATACAAATAGGTAGAAAAATATAGGTCAATGAAGCTGCTGCATTATGAATTAGTTGCGCGCTACTTGAATGCATAATTTTGGTCGGGCATCCTGCATCGCATGGAAAGAAACCCACCAGTATGGTTCCTAGACCATAGAAAATTCCTAGTCCAAAAAAGCCTGCTTTTATGAGTTTTGATTTTGGAAGAAAGTAAGGCGCACTAAAGCAAAAAATAGCGGTAAGAATACCGCTCGGCACATATCCTAAGTACTGCAAATACCAACCATATTCTGTATTAGAAGCAAAAGATTCACTTATATACTGGCTAATGATGCTGTAATCCTCTATCAATAAGGGCCCCACTATGGCTGCAATTGCAAATAAACTAACTCCTAAAATTCCGATGTATGCTATCAGTTTATTGTTCATATCAATCTCCAGGTTGGTTTTATGTCTTTTCGACGAGTGAGTTATTGAAATGTTACAATGCTATTTTCTCCAAAAGAAATAGTGCCTAAATTGAATTCTTATTAAGCGGATTTACCTTTTATTAGGTTCTATATTTTTATTGGTTTCCAAAAACTTATTAAATGAAACCGGCTTTAAAACCTTGTCTTTTCTTGCTGGGTTTTTAATTAGCTCGTTTTTAGGTCTAATAGGTCTTTTTTCAAATCCACCACCACAATTCGGACAAACGTTTTGAAGTATGTTTTCAACACATTCTGCACAAAATGTACATTCATATGTGCAAATCATAACTTCTAAACTATCATTAGGCAAAGCCTTGTCGCAATTCTCACAATTCGGTCGTATTTCTAACATTTAACTAAGATATATTTTTACAAACTTTATAGTTGCCCATCACTATCCATTTCACTTATCTCTTTTTGTATTGCATCATTTTCATATCTCGATGGATGAAAATACTTTGCATATGTAGGTAATTTTTTCTCTCCTAAAATATAGTTAGCACAAAGTTTTCCTGCCGCGCAGGCACTCATTGTACCGTATCCCGCAAGAGCACCCACTACAAATACATCATCTACTTCTGTATTTCCAATTAAGGGCCAATTTTCGTTAGTTCTGGTATAATATCCTGCATATTCTATTAAAGGGGTGGGAATATTATTTTCATAAATAGAAAGCTCTGGAATAAAACGACTAGCGCCTTTTAACACTACTAGAGGAAAAAAATCGAAACTTGGAGTTTCCCATGACGGATTACTTTTTTCCGTTTGAAATGCCCAACCTAGCTTAATACCTTCTGTTTCGGGCTTAATGTGTAATCCCCCAGGAAATTTATTCAATAACCATTTGTATTTTTCATCGGAAGCAAAAAATTCTGTTTCTTCTGTAGACCAATCTAAATATTGAGCGTCTGCATAAATGGTAAAAGGCATGTTTTTAGGAATGATATTATTAGGGTCTGGAATTATAAATTTTCTTTGTAACGTATTTGAAATCGGAAATTGAAACCCAAACATTTTAGTAATGGTATTTAAAAAAGGACCAGCTGCGATTACGACTTTATCTGCTTCTATCGTATTCTTTGAGTCTAGCATTACTTTAAATTTTAAATCATTTTTCTCAATATTCAAAATTTCATCTTCTATTTGAATAAGTCCCATTTTCTTAGCTTCACGAAGCAACAAGTTTCCTAAATCATAGACATCTATTTTACCCGCATTCTTAATTTTAACTACTTTCTCTATTTTCTTATCTAAGTAAGGGAAATTGTTCTGGATTACCTGCGTACTTGTTATTTCTTCTAAATAGTCAGCAGAATCGTCTTTATTACCTGAACCAAAAATGGGATTATCAACATCATGACTAATAAAATTATAGCCAGAATTTTTCATTTCGAAAGAATCATCACCAAATTCTGCCCTTAGTTCTTTCATTAATTGAATACTATCACCAACAAATTGACGCATGTTTTTTTCAGGCCAATAGTCCCTGAAATTTTCACCAGACTTGCTCGTTGTAAATGATAAAGGCTGATTTTTATCAATCAGAATAACTTTGCAATCCTTTCTTTCTTTTAATAAATAATAAACGGTCGCTACCCCAGCAATACCGGATCCACAGATTGCAATTGTATTATTTGCTGACATAGATTTCAGAGTTTTGTTAATGGTGAATTTACCCTTTATGACACATTTGCTTTGTTATTCTCCTCCCATTCTTTTCTTAAATCAGACGATAGCACACTACCTTCATCATGTCGCCAACCTGGTGGTTTTATGAGATACTTAAATCTATTTACTAATGAAGTTTTAACTGTGAAGAAATCTTTCAACATCATATACCATTCAACAAAGGCAATTTTAAGAGGGTTATAGGTATCTATATTTTTCACCAAGCCATAAACTGGTTTTTCTATTTCAGGCTCGAAAGTGCCAAAAAGCCTATCCCAAATGATAAAAATACCCGCATGGTTTCTATCTAAGTATTGTGGATTGGTAGCATGGTGAACTCTATGATGACTGGGCGTATTAAAAATGAATTCGAACCACTTTGGCATTTTACTAATCATTTCAGTGTGAATCCAATATTGATATATTAAACTAACTGACATTTGAACCAACACCATAACCGGGTGAAAGCCTAAGATGATTAAAGGAATCCAAAAAATAAATGTATAAAACCCACCAGACCACGTTTGCCGTAATGCTGTACTTAAATTATATTTTTTTGAGGAATGGTGTACCACATGGCTTGCCCAAAAAAATCGACTTTCATGACTAATTCTATGAAACCAATAGTAGCAAAAATCTTCCGCAAAAAGTAATATTAACCAAGACCACCAAGCAAAAGGTATCTCGAATAGGTGATAAAAATTATATAGTAAATAAAACAACCCTAATGCTATGCCTTTGGTAAGTAAACCTATTGCTACATTACCCAAACCCATAAGTATAGAAGTACCTGCGTCTTTATACTCATAGTCTTCAAGCTTAATTTTCACCGTTAAAATGACCTCAAGGATTACGGTTGCTGCAAAAAAAGGAATGGCGTAATGAATTAAATTGGGTATTTCTGGTATCTGCATCTCAGGGGATATTAATTTAGCTTTCCTAATTTACAAAACTATTCACTTGTATTTGTGTTATTAGGCTCTAATAGATCCCACATATTACCATATAAATCTTTAAAAACGGCAACCATACCGTAAGGCATCTTTTCTGGTTCTCTACTAATTTTAATGCCCCTCTCAACCATTTTATAATAATCTCTCCAAAAATCATCAGTGTACAAGAATAGAAAAACTCGACCACCGGTTTGGTTACCAACACGTGAAGCCTGTTCTTCACCGTCTGATTTTGCCAAAACTAAAGCGCATTCTTTTGAACCTTGTGGCGCTACGATTACCCAGCGTTTACCGTCACCCAAATCGGTATCTTCAACAAGTAAGAAGTCTAATTTTTTGGTGTAAAATTCAATGGCTTTATCGTAGTCATCTACTACTACCGCTATACGTGCAATGGTTTGTTTCAAAATTTTTTGTTATATGATTGGAAGATATTGATTAAAAAAATATGAGCCAGGTTTTAATCTTCAAGAATATTGGTTTCAAAGCCATCGATACTTTGGGTATTTCTATTTTTCCAATATTCTTCAATTATATCCTCTCCTTGTTTTACTGCCCAATTATTTAGTGTTGTTCGCTCTTCTTTAAAATTCATAAAAGGTACTGCAAAACCGCACGAAGTTTGAACCAAATCAACCTCCATTTCAATTATTTGTCGAGCACCTACATTTTCAGTGAACAAACTTAAAAATTGAGAAAAACCATCATCCCTTTTATGAAGAATTTTCGCCTCACCGTACAGCCTTAAAATCATTGTTTTTCCTTCAAAAGCGCAGAACATGATGGTCATTCTAGTATTCTTCAACAAATGTGCTCCTGTTTCATTACCACTGCCCGTTAAATTCAACCAAACAATTTTATTCTTATTTATTACTCTAAAAGAATCAGTCCCTTTTGGAGAGATATTTACCCTACCATCAGTAGCAGCTGTTCCCACAAAAAAAATCTTTTGATTTTCAATGAATTCTTGTAGTTCGGTGGTTATAAAATTTAATTTCTTTCCCATTCTTTAGATTAGCAAATAAATTCAAACGATTACTTATGGCCGTTGTTCGCCTTTATTTTTTTTAATTTTCATAATTCTTTTTTCAAAATTTTGCATTTCGTGAATTGGATTTACATAAACCCTAAACTTTTCATTTAAGAACTCATTATGTTTTGTGCTTTTTTGATTAATTAAATCATAATGAGTAAATCTTGTCCAAAGTATAGATTTTAATATTGTTTTGTTTTCATTCCACATTTGCATTTCTACAAGAATATCGCTTACATTCCATTCTAAAATTGTTGTTTGAATATTTACTTTTTCCATTAAAAGTGCTGGAACGAAATATGCAATTTGATTTTGCGTTACAAACCAGCTTAATCCTTTTTCCTTTGCGTATTCATAAACATCAAAATCATAAATATTTATCAAATGATTCTCTCGTTCATTAATAAAGTAGTCAATGTATTTTGAATTGTTCAAGTGATTAAAAGGGTCACAATCAGGGAAACGTATGATTGCTTTACTTTCAGGTGTTTTAGTTTTCATGATAAATTTTTTGTCATTTTTCCAATATGTATTCCTTCTGCTTTTGTGAATTTCATTTCACGCACAAAGTCCATATCCCCCCACAAGTAAGTATTTCCTTTTAATCCTTTTGTAGTTCTCATTCGTCTATTTAATCTTGAAATTTCTATTTCTGAAGCTTTTCTTTTTTCTCCTAATTCTCCATAAAGTCTAATTGCAGGGTAAGTCTCAAATTTTAATTTATATAATGCTTTTATCCAAAACCATTTGCTACTGTTTACTGCTAAAACACAGATATTTTTATTTGCTTTAGCATTTTGAGGGATTTTTTTCGGAAATTTTTCAAAATAAAAACCTGTTTGGTCTTTGTTTAAAAATACGGTTCCTATTGGTGTTACCGTTGGCTTGTTGTCTTTATCAACAGATGCTATTGAAACAGATAAACTTGTTTTAAAACTTAAATTAAAGTGGTTTTTAATAAGTTGCCAATTTTCTATTATGTCCATTATACCTTGCTTTGGTTGTTCTCACAAAACTCTTAATAAAATGGCACAAAACTTTTGATATAAATCAAATTCGATTATCTCTTTGCTCTTATTCGGCTTAAAGTTTCTTGTGTTATACCAATATATGAGGCAATATCTCCTAATGGAATGTGTAATTCTATTTTAGGATATTCTTTTAGAAGGAATTGATAACGTTCTTTAGCAGTTGAGAATTGAAGGTACACAACTCTTTGCTGAAGTTGAAGCATTATTCTTGTTATGATTTTTCTTGAAAATCTTTCAAAATCGTGATGTTTATTTGATAGTTCAGTTAATTTTTCACGTTCAAACTCTAATATAATGCTGTTTTCAGTTAGTTCAATACAATGCTCACTTGGTTCTTTTAAGAAATAACCTGTTATTGCACAAATAAATTGACTGTCGAAAGCAAACCAATCTGTAATTAATTTCCCCTCTTTTAAGTGATATGCTTTTGCACTTCCTTTGTAAATGAAATACAGTTTGTTCGTGAATTGCTCTTCTTGAACTAATTGAGTTCCTTTTTTAAGTTCTAATACTCTTATGTTTTCTTTCCATTCATCAATTGTTTCATTCGACAGATTTGAGTACTCCTTTATTATTATTTTGATAATATCATTTAACATTAAGTTTTGTGTTATAATGAATGTCAACGTTTAAGCTAAGCTTATTGTTTTAATTTATTTTTTCTATTCTAAAGCTAAATCCATAAGATTTAGCGACTTTATAAATATACACAGACCTTTCGGTTTTGCCCAAAAGTCCGCATTACGTTTAGGTTTTGTTGGCATTAGTATTTTATTTAGCCTTATTTCTAAACTTAATTTGGATCATGAATTTTAATATAAAATTGAATAGTACTGTCAATTTTATAAATTTTCATATTGTATTCTCCTTCAGGTTTATAAACCGGCATTTTAGCAAGCTGGGAGTTTGATAATTGGTTTTTAGGATTTTCAAAAATGATTGAATCTTTATAATCTTGGATAAAATCAATTTGTGGAATGTTTTTTTTCTTTTTCGTCCTAAATCCTATTGCATATTGGGAAGAGCCAATATCATTCCAATCTTTTTGAGATATTTTATAATCATTAACTGAAATATTGGAATTTTGAGAATGAACTGTAAAAATACCAAACAGGGTAAAAATGTATAAGAGTATTAATTTTCTCATAATATGATATTTTTAGATAAAAAAGATACAAAATAACTATTCAACCATGATATTTTGCTTGCTTTTTGTGTGATTGGATTGATTTTCATAATGATTTCATCCGAATGAAGTCCATCTGCGTAAAATTGTTAAAAGGTCCATTTGCGTTCAAATTGGAAATTCCATCTACGTAATATTTACAGTTTCTGATTACCAAACGTATAACTTGCTCCTTAATAACTAAAATTTTTGACATTTGCCAAAATTTGTGCCAACGCTTGAGCCAAGCGTAGTGCGGAGGCAAGGAAACTTTTCGTTTGCGTCTGCGTTCGTAGGCAAAGCTTTTGGATTTATCTTTTTCATTCTAAAAGCCAAATCCAAAAGATTTGGCGGACTTGGCAAATACACACAGACCTTTCGGTTTTGCCCTAAAGTCCGCATAAGGTTTAGCATCCATGAAAAAGCAGTAAGTCGAGTATCTTTAAAATGAACTAAAAATTAAAGATATGATTACTCAAATTACTGCAGTACCGAAGTTATATATTGGAATTGACATTCACAAACGAAGCTGGAAGGTTCACTGTGCAACGGATCTGTTCGCAGGCAGATCTTTCAGTATGTGTACCGCCCCGGAGAAGTTACGGGCATATGTCTCTAAACATTTTCCCGACTATGAGGTTACAACGGCTTATGAGGAGGGATGCTGTGGATATTATGCGCATCGTTGTTTTGAGAGTTATGGATGGCGAAGTTTAGTTGTGAACCCGGCCGATATCCATAGAAAGGGAAAGGAGAAGCATACTAAGACAGATTAAATAGATGCGCAATTGATAGCGCGCGAGTTAAGGGATAATCGCTTAGATAGTATTATAGTCAAAGTCGCAAGAAAGCTACTCAGTAGAACCTTGGCGGTCATTAAAACGGAAGTTCCATATACCATAGGAGTTATAGAATAACAAATGGAAAATCGAACAGGGTACAAATCATAACAAAGCTCTAAAATAGTAGTGAGAACCGTATCACAAAACAAAACCCGTGACCTGTATTATTGAGGATCACATCTTTAGCAAGTGAACGGTTTTATTATAATTTATAATCATACAGATACCGGTGACGTTTCAAGGTTTGAAACGATCACAAATAGGAGTGCGAGCAAGTTATATTAAAAGAAAAAAAGGTGGTTTAAGGCAAAAAAGGAAATATTAATTAACTTTAAAGAACTGGATTAAGGCTTTTCATAGGAGGTTTTGTTGTGTACCGTTTATTTTCTTTGAATTACTTCAATATATTTCGTTTGTCCTTCGCAAAACGCACTTTTATGTCCAAAGTTCACATTTACCATTGCTTCTGTAAGTTCTGCAATTTCGTTGCTATCTATATTATTTATCCCAACCGAATCTAAAAAATCATACAACTTATCGGGGTGATTCTTTGAGAACTGAATTGGTTCAGTATGTTGATTCCAAGTGATGGAATTCCCTTCTGTCGTACTCGTTTTTAATCTAATTGTGTCCAATTTGCTTTTGGTTCTAAACATCTTAATATTCGCTTTTCCATCTCCAAGGTCATGTCCATCAGGCACAAAACCTGAAGTTTGAATTATTATTTTAAAGTCCGATTTCGGAGCATAATAAATTGCCGTATCATTGAAATGATAATCACCTGTGCAACCGAGTCCAATGCAAAATGAACCTGAATAAAAAAGAAGAATCAGTCCTGAAAATACAAGAGCAAAAAATACAGCAACTATGATAATAGTATTTTTCATTTTTTTTGAATGGTACACAACGCTTGAACTAAGCGTAGTGCGGTAGTAAGGAAACTTTTCGTTTCCGTCTGCGCACGAAGCTAAAGCTTATTGTTTAGTTTTATTTTTTCATGTCCAAAGCTAAATCCATAAGATTTAGCGACTTAATAAATATACACAGACCTTTGGTTTTGCCCTAAAGTCCGCATTACGTTTAGGTTTTGTTGTAACCAGTATTTATTTCATTAGTTTCCATTGTTCCCAACTTATGTCACGTCCAGGATATGCAACTTTTTTAAATGACCATTCTTCCGAAATCCATTTTTTAACAGAATCAAATAGAATGGCATCAAGTCCATTATCTACTTCACTTGCTCTTACCCACATAATTATACTTGCATTATAATCTTCTTTTTTGGTTGGGTATATATAGAGACAGCCAACTACTTCACTTTCATCTAAACTGACAACGGTGTAAGCAAACGAACTTCTACTTTGAAATTCCTTTTGGTGCCAACCCAAATCAATTAAATCCTGTTCAAAAGTTAAATCTTTTGAAGGCCATTTGTCATTTGTGCCAAAAACGCCCTGAAGATGTTCAACACTAGACATTACAGCATCATAATCTTTTACAACATCGTTAACCGTTAGCATCCTAATTCTGAAATGTTCATTCTCTAATTTATCTGGAACTTTAAAGTCCGCTGGTATGAAAGACTTGTTTTGAGAGAAAACTATTTTCGGAAGCACAAATAAGACAATTGTTGTCAGAATAATAATTGATTTTTTCATATGGTTGGTTTTATATGTCACGTCCTAAAATACGGCTACAGATTAATATTAGTTTTA
>TARA_R110001583_G_scaffold21194_1_pt1 | contig 67180 bp, 50 predicted proteins | sample TARA_R110001583 | Tara Oceans TARA_R110001583 (sample SAMEA4398432) | marine metagenome | biome: Polar Biome; feature: [MES] marine water layer (ENVO:01000295) within the mesopelagic zone...; material: water (ENVO:00002006), including particulate matter (ENVO:01000060) such as...... | reverse complement strand
CCGTACCTGATGCAAACACTACCGCACCTATACCACCTTCTACAGCGGCTAATCTATCTTGTAGAATTTGATTTGTTGGGTTGTTTAAACGGGTGTAAATAAAACCAAGTTCTTTTAACGAAAAAAGATTGGCGGCATGATCCGTATCCTTAAATACATACGATGATGTCTGGTAAATTGGCACAGCCCTAGTACCACCATTGGTAGTTGTGTCGTGCCCTGCGTGTAATGCGTTTGTTGCTAATTTGTAATCACTCATGATTTTGTAGTTTTTAAATATTATTTAAATAATTAAAAAGCTCATCCTCGACCGACATAAAATGTGGGTAGGTAAAATCAAAAAGTTATAAGAAAGTAATATCGAAAAAAATCGATTACTGTTATCCTTCCCGTAAGGGTAGAATGTAGCACCTTCTTTGTATAGAACAAAGGGTTGCTAAGGTTTCAAAGGGTCTAATCCCTCCACCTTTCTTGATAACTATTCAATATGTGTTTGAACTTTGAACTGCAAATATAAGGGCAGGGGATTTTAAAAACCTAATGATTTTTAAAAATTTAAATAAAATAACAAGTTGTGTATCTAAAGGGTCTGTTTGTAACTAAAAACGCAAATAATCGCTCATACTTGCTGATTTTTTTCGCATTTGTTAGAAAACTTTCTTAACGACGGATGTTAGTCCGATTGGTTTTTGCGCCCTTTTCGAAAGTAGAAATTTTATTGAGAAACTTGGTTGCAATTAGATTTTTCCCCTGTTATAAAACAAACTTAGCTCACCCAACGAGGTTCTCGATACACTCTTGACCTAATGAAAAATTAGGTCAAGAGCATTCGAACTGACAATACGTTTTACAAATATTTACTGGAAATCAATTATTTAATCATTCCAGCACTCTTGTATTTATCAATATATTTTTGGTCTTGTTCTGGCGAGTCTTTATAGTACTTCCTCATCTTCACTAAATCCTTTTGCAGTTTTTTAACGGTAGATGCGTAGGCTGGGTCATTGAACACATTGTTCATTTCATTTGGATCATTTAACCTGTCATACAATTCCCATTCGTCTACATCATAGTAGAAATGAACCAGTTTAAATTCTTTATTCACTAGTCCGTAATGCCGCTTTACCATATGAACTGACGGATATTCATAATATTGGTAATACACCGCATCACGTGTCCACTCTTTTTTATTTCCTTTCAAAAGCGGAATTAAACTCTCTCCTTGCATATCATTTGGTGGTTCAATACCTACAGCTTCTAACATGGTTTGTGCAAAATCTAAATTTTGTACCATTTCATTCTCTACAGAACCTGGCTTTACTACATTTGGCCAACGTACCAATAACGGAGTTTTGAAGGACTCATCATAAATAAATCGTTTATCGAACCAACCATGTTCACCCAAATAAAAACCTTGGTCTGATGTGTAAATAACAATGGTGTTTTCTGCTAATCCGCTTTCATCTAAATAATCTAATAAGCGACCTACGTTATCATCAACAGAAGAAATACTACCTAAGTAATCTTGCATGTAGCGTTGGTATTTCCATTTCATTTTCTCGGTATCGGTCATTTTAGGCCAATTCTCATAGAAAAAATCATTGATGGAATCTAAAACCGGATCGTACAACGCTTTTTGTTCTGCGGTGGCACGGTTATACGGACCATAGAAACCATTTTTAAACTCTTCTACTACCGGAAAAACAGTGCCTTCCATTTTCGCCAAAGTCTCTGGTCGTATTTTACTATCATGACTGTACATCATGTGCGTCAACAAATTCATTTCGGCTGTTTTCGCTGCCGAACCCCTATTCTTGTAATCGTCAAAAAGTGTTTCTGGCTCTGGGAATGTTTTCTTGGTGAATTCCTTAAACTTATCTGGTCTTGGCCACCATGGACGATGCGGCGCTTTATGCAAATACATCATCATAAAAGGTTCATCGTCAGACGCTTCTTTCTTTAACCAATCTAACGAAACATCTGTGATGATATCGGTTACATAGCCTTGCTTGGTAATGGTATCGCCGTTGGTTACGATAAAATCGGGATTAATATAATTTCCTTGACCTGGTAGAATCATGAACTCATCTACCCCTTTTGGGTTGTTCCCAAAGTGAAGCTTCCCAAACATCGCTGTTTTATAGCCGTTCTCTTTAAATATCTGTGGAAAGGTCGTTTGCGTAGTATCGAACGGAAAGTAATTATCTACTTTCCCGTTGATGTGCGTATGCTTACCCGTTAGTATCGTTGCCCTTGATGGTGCACAAATAGAATTCGTAACACTCGCATTTGTAAACAACATACCTTCTTTCGCCAAGCGATCAATATTCGGAGTTTTCAGCAATTTATCGTCATACGCGCTAATGGCTTGGTACGCATGATCATCTGACATGATGAAAATAATATTCGGCTTTTTCTTTTTATTTTTTTGTGCCTTTGTGCTTAGTGGTAACAGGAACAAAATACCTGCTATAGCTATGATTATTTTTTTCATTTTCGTTGTTGTTGTTGTTGTTGTTGTTGTTTGGTTAGTTTGATTGTATTAAAAATAAGGAAATTTTAAGGAATTCATCCAGGTTGATAGTCTGATTACTTTCTATAATCTAAAGCTGGTTCTCTATCTCCCAATAAAGCTTCGTACTTGAAATCAGCCCCTCTTCTCTTCTCAAATTCGACTTTCACTTCTTTTAAAATTGCCGGTTTCTCATAAATATCAATTGCGGTCAATGCCATTGTTTTAGCAGCAACCATCATTCCTTTGAATCCAATATCGGTTCCGCCAGCTGCAACTGCTTGCCAACTATGAGGTGGAGTTCCTGGCACCCAAGTTGCTGTTCTAACGGCCGCGGTCGGTGCATTCCAGCTAACATCACCAGTATCTGCAGATGCTTTTCCATAAGTAAATACCATCGGTTTAATAGCATTAGCACTTTCAATAAGTTTTGGTGTTTTTAAAGTTTTCTGAATTTCTTCAGCAAACAAAATTTCTTCTTTGGTATAGTTTACACCACCGACCAACTCCATATTTTTATGCATCAATGTCGCAAGCACTTCATTTGGCAACCGTTCATAAGTACCTCCAATAATTTCGTAAGACATCTCTGTTTCTGTTCCTATTGCCGCTCCTTCTGCAGCTTTAATGACTCTATCCCAAACTGCTTTTACTTCTTTTCTATTCGAATGGCGAACAACATAATAAACTTCAGCTTCTTCAGGTACGATATTAGGAGCGTCGCCTCCTTTAGTAATTACATAATGAATACGAGTAGATTCTGTCGTGTGTTCTCGAAGCATATTTACCAAATCGTTCATTCCTTCCACACCATCAAGAGCAGAACGACCTAGTTCTGGTGCTGCCGCCGCGTGTGAAGAAACTCCTTTAAATCTAAATTTTCCAGATATTGTTGCTAAATTAGTACTTGGATTAGAAGTATTTTCGTCGCCTGGGTGCCATGAAACAATTGCATCGATATCATCAAAAAGACCTGCTCTAACCATATAAACTTTTCCTGACCCTCCTTCTTCTGCAGGAGTACCATAAAATCTAATAGTACCCGATTTTTTTGATGAGATTAACCAATCCTTAACGGCAATAGCGGCTGCCATTGAACCTGTTCCGAATAAATGGTGACCGCAGGCTTGACCGGGGGCATCAACTACCCTAGTTTTCCTGAATGGTTCTGCAGCTTGTGACATTCCTGGTAGAGCATCAAACTCTCCCAAAACACCTATCACTGGTGAACCTGAACCATAAGTAGCCGTAAAAGCAGTAGGTATGCCTGCTACACCTTTCTCAATTTTAAAACCCTCTGCACTAAGTTTTTCCTGCAAAAGTACCGAGCTGTTTTCCTCTAAGTATCCTAATTCAGGATTTTCCCAAAGTTGGTTTGCAATACCTTTGTATGCCTCATACTTAGAGTCTAACTTCTTTATTATCTCTTTTTTACTTTTTTGAGCAATAGAACAGTGGGAACAAAGGGCAAAAACAATTGTCACTAATAATAGTTTTTTCATTTTCTAGTTATTTTAATTTAATAAATATTAAGCAAAATTTCTTCTCTTCTAACACTACTCCAATACCGAAAACTCAATACTAGAATCTGTAAATACGGTATGAGTTTGGGTTTTAAAGTCCGACTCGTCTGCTTCAAAAATATTATCTACATACGTCTGAGGATTTAAATCTATCAGTGGAAACCAAGTGCTTTGCACCTGCACTTGTAATTTGTGTCCTTTTTTAATGGTATGAAAAACATCTTGCAATTTTATAGTAACATCGGTCTTTTGGTTAGCTACAAATGGTTCTGGGTCTGAGAAGCTATTTCTAAAACGCCCACGTAACACTTCGCTACGTACCATTAAATGATAATTGCTCATTTTTAAATGATCTTGCATACCTTCATAGGCCGGTTCATCTGCTGGGTGCACGTCAATGATTTTTACGATCCAATCTGCCGCTGTTCCTGTAGTGGCTACTTTTAGTTTCGCTAGAATATCTCCGGCTAAGGTCATATCATTTTCCATGACTTCAGTTTCAAAGACCAATACATCGCCACGGCGAGCAGCAAAACGCTGATCATCGGTCATGTATTTTCTTGGGGTAAAAACCGTTTTAATATCTTCTGAATACGGTACTGGTTTATTAATATCGCTTATAAACTTAATGCCTTCTACTATCTTTGGCTCAGTTGTTAATTCTTGGTCTGCAGATAGGTACATGTCTTTTTTAACCATTCCCTTTGGTGGCCATGTATCATAGGTTTTCCAGTCTTTTCTTCCCGTATCAAATACATAGGCTTCAGGCAATCCACTATTTTTATCGCCATTTCCTTTTAAAAAATGGTCAAAGAACTTTTTCTCAATTTTTTCTTGAAAAAACTCAGAAATAGAATCTCCGAAATAGTAGTTCCCCACAATATTCTGGCCTTTGCTACGTGCCCATCCACCGTGATCCCATGGTCCGAAAACCAACGTATTGTAATTATCGGCATTGTACTTTTCAATATTCTTGTAGGTTTCTAAGGGTCCGTATAAATCCTCAGCATCAAACTCCCCTGCTACGACCATGGTAGCTACCGTTGGTTTTACATTTTTTAAATGCTGTATCAATCCCCTACTTTGCCAAAGTTCGTCGTAGTTGGGGTGTTCTTTTAACTCGTTCCAGAAATAATCATCGGTCACGCCTTCTTTTGCCATACGTGGCGTATCGGTAGTTTCATATTCAAAAAAGCGATCTAGATTTTTCAGCGGACCTTCATCTAAAAAGAATTGATATTGATCCTCGGTTGGTAATTCTGGTAAAACATACCACGCAGTGTCGATAGGTTTATCACCATCTGGTCTTGGAGTTCCGAATAAAGATGTTGCTCTAAAATAGCTCAACAAATAAGCTCCGTTGTGGTGAAAATCATCAAAAAAGAAATCGGCAATACTCGCTTGTGGCGAAGCTGCCTTCAATGCCGGATGCGCATCTACAACGGCATACGTAGAGTAAAATCCGGGATAAGAAATTCCCCAAATACCTACATTGCCATTATTGTTCTCAACATTATTTACTAGCCAATCTATCGTATCATACGTATCTGAGCTTTCGTCAATATCGGTATCCGTTTTTTTGTTAGGATTGTATGCACGCATATTCTCATAATGCCCTTCGCTCAACCAACGACCACGAACATCTTGATAGACCACGATATAGCCCTCTTGCATCATATGGACATTCGGTGCAATTTTTGTCTTGAACTTTCCTTCACCATAAGGTTGTGAGCTATACGGCGTACGCTGCATAATTATCGGATATTCTTTAGAAATATCTTTAGGGGAATACACAGTAGTATGGAGGTTTACGCCATCACGCATAGTGATATCCACCTCTTTTTTGGTGTAGTTATCCGCAACGTAGGTTTCGGAAATCTCAGCTTCTGCTACTTTGGGTGTTTTTCTACAGGAAATGATCAGTGTAGAAAGAAAAATAAGCGTAAAAAGATGTTTGACGGTAAACTTTGGCATGTCTTAAGAATTTGAAGTCTTAAAGCTAAGAAAGTTTACTCGATTATCGAGATTTAAGTATTCTTAGGCCTGCCTAAAAATTTAAGTTTGTTCATTACTAAATACCTAGAATATTAGCTGTGCCTATTTAAAACTGTATAAAATAAAAATCGCCGGAAAGGTTGATTTTTTTTACTACAAGTAAATTAGCAAATACGTATTTGCAAGGCACAAAGCAAACTGCCCCACTCGTGTTCACTATAAAAAGATTGCATCACGGTGTTCTCAATGACAATTCTTATAAAATTTTGACATAAAAAAAGAGCGACTAGTAGGTGAGTCGCTCTTTTTAAATTTGCTAATTCAAGTCTTTTAAATCATGAATAACTTCTTTGTTAAAAGTAGAATTCCTGAATAAAAATTGTTTCGGTTAACTTGTACTACTGATTCTTGGTTAAGTTGATTTTTCATTGGGGGCATGTTTTTAGGTTAAATTTTACTTTGGGGGAATTTGTATTAGGTTATTTTTAATCATGAACGACAAATCCGTTAGCAGGTTCTGCCACCTTAATTTCTTGTGTAATTACTGCCGTAGCAATTCCCTTAAAATCATCATTACTTAGTATAATACTATATTCAATTTTCTCTGCATCACGTATTACATACTCAGATATTAGGTCAGTATCTTTCGAACAGGATTGAAAAGCAATACACATTAAAATAGCTAAAGACAATTTGGGAAATCTTAGGCAAACATTCATAGGTTAAGTTATTTTTTAAATAAGTAGGTTTTAAAAGACTCGATACACTTAGATAGTAACATGTTTAGGTCAACATTTGGGATTTCAACCTGTACATGTTTCTGTCCGTTTTCGGTTAGTACTAGTACTATGCATTTCATCTTTTCTTATTCAGTGATTTGGGATTCACTCTTAATTACATTTCAAATATATGTAATACTTTTCCTACAAACTTAATTTTGTGGCAAAACCATTCAAATTTGTTGTGTAAAGGTCATTATCAGTAAGTCACATTAAAATTAGACTCCAATAACATCATACCATAAAATAAAATCAATTGGGAATAACGTCTTTGCGATGCCGATAGCTATCAGTAGAAGCAAATTGATAAATACGTGTCCCGAATAGACCGATTACTACGCTATTTCTTCCAAAAGGTAGAATAGTTCTCAAAGACGTTTAGCATTTAGTTCGATACTATGTTGCAAAAAAAATGCTTCGTGAAACACGAAGCATTTATCTATTTGACATTAAATAAATTAACCTTCTTTGCGATGCCGATAGCAATCGGGACAAGCAATCTATGGAATACGTGTATCGAAGTAGCAAATTGCTTTACTATGCACGCAAGCAAATTATAAATTAAACGCTTCTTTTATCTCTGTAACTTTATCAAGCTTTTCCCAAGTAAACAATTCCACTTCTCTTTCGATACGACCGTTATATGGTGATTCAAAAACCTTGGTAATCGTAACAGGAGTTTTCCCCATGTGTCCGTATGCAGCGGTTTCCAAATAAATAGGGTTTCTTAGTTTTAAACGTTCTTCAATTGCGAAAGGTCGCATATCAAATAATTGAGCCACTTTCTTAGCTATTTCGCCATCGCTCAACCCCACTTTTGAAGTACCATACGTATCAACATAAATAGACGTTGGTTCTACAACACCAATCGCATAACTTACTTGTACCAAAATCTCATCTGCTACACCTGCAGCCACTAAATTTTTCGCAGCATGTCTTGCTGCATATGCAGCACTACGGTCAACTTTACTTGGGTCTTTTCCGCTGAAAGCACCACCACCATGAGCTCCTTTTCCACCATAGGTATCAACAATTATCTTACGACCCGTTAAACCAGTATCTCCATGAGGACCGCCAATGACAAACTTACCCGTTGGATTAATATGATACTTGATTTGTTCATCAAATAACTTTTGAGTTTCTGCAGGTAACTGCGCCTTTACTCTCGGGATTAGAATAGAAATGATATCTGATTTAATCTTAGCAAGCATTTTTTCATCATCCTTGTCAAAGGCATCATGCTGCGTAGAAACCACAATGGTATCTATACGTTGTGGTTCATTGGTATCAGAATATTCAATTGTAACCTGCGCCTTGGCATCTGGTCTTAAATAACTGATTTCTTTGTTCTCACGTCTAATTTCAGCAAGGGTGTGAAGAATTTTATGAGAAATATCTAATGCCAATGGCATGTAATTTTCAGTTTCGCTAGTCGCATAACCGAACATCATACCTTGATCACCAGCACCTTGTTCCTCTTTTGAACCACGGTCAACACCTTGATTAATATCTTGTGACTGCTCATGAATCAATGAAATAACACCACAAGAATCTCCACTAAACTGATATTCTCCTTTAGTATATCCTATTTTATTGATAACCTCACGGGCAATGCACTGTACATCTAAATAGGTATCACTCTTTACTTCACCAGCCAATACTACCTGACCGGTAGTTACCAATGTTTCACAAGCAACTTTACTTTCTGGATCAAAGGCCAGAAAATTATCTAATAATGCGTCACTGATTTGATCCGCAACTTTGTCCGGATGTCCTTCACTAACTGATTCTGATGTAAATAAATATGGCATAACAAACTTTTTTATTCTTAAAAAGGATTTGAACGAATGCCGAAAAGAAGTATGATGAGAAATTTATCTACATCAACTGCTTTAGCATTTTTTTGTTCACTAACCGCTTAGGTTGAAAACAGAGGTTGCAATCAGTCAAATCCCTCCTCTATATTTTAATTAGGTTACAAAAGTATTAAAAATGTTCAGTTCCATATCTTAATATGGTGTTATTTATTGACGCAATCAATAATCTTCAATTTACTCAGTTGCTTTACCAATATCATAAGTCATATTTTATTGAGAAAAGTATGTAGCGCGGTTATACAAAATAAGCCTGTGTACTAAAGTATAATTCATTAGTATTATCACTATTTAGCGTAGTGGTATTTAATAAATTCGCACTCTTTATACCGTACTCCCATCGGCTATCTTTTTTCTGATACGTCAGGTTCGATTCCAAAAAACTATACTTTTTCGAGATAGTATTTACTTCATTAGTATAGTTGTAATAATCGTAATAAATATAGAAAATAAAATTCTTCAAAAAACTGGTATCGAAGCGAGCGTAAGGTCTACTCGTGTAAAAGATCATTTCCAAATCACCGTTTTCATAATTATTTACAGTATACCGGTAGCAAAGTTCTAAATTAGGCAGATTTTTGAAAATGGTAGATAGGACACCTGTATAATTTTGCGTTAATGAATTTGAGGTACGTTGTTGGTCGTCTGCTAAATTATTGGTCGTAGACCAAACCTAGGTAACCCTGTACCGATGCTTTTATCTTACCAAAAGTACGTTCATATTTTCCGCTTCCCGTTAACGACTCATCTTCAAAATTAGAGTTGATAGTGCTACTCACACTATTAATACCAATAATATTAACCCAGCCTTTTAAAGCATCTATTCGTTTGGTTTATGCTATGTACCCAAAAATGTTTGTGAACTTAAACATATTTAAGCTAAAGAAATTAAGCGAAAGGTTATGTTAGTATACATGTTAAGACTCACAAAAATGCAATGGGTTTAATGAACCTTTCAATAGAAAATAAATATATACAACAGATTTTTTTTACGTCATACAACAAATATGTTTTTACTTCCTATAGTTATCTTGTATCTTGTACCACCTAATTTGCTGAAAACAACAACACAACCATTAATCAATTTAGTTCTATGCACATAGCAGTTGCCGGAAATATTGGTGCAGGAAAAACAACCTTGACCAGATTACTTTCAAAACATTATAAATGGGAAGCGCATTTTGAAGATGTTGTTGAGAATCCCTATTTAGATGATTTTTATAATCAAATGGAACGATGGAGCTTCAACCTTCAAATCTATTTTTTAAACAGTAGGTACCGTCAAATTTTACAAATTAAGGAAAGCGGTAAGGATATTATACAGGATAGAACAATTTATGAGGATGCACATATATTCGCACCTAACCTTCACGCTATGGGTTTAATGACCAATCGTGATTTTCTAAACTACTCTAGTCTATTCGACCTGATGGAAAGTTTAGTTGAACCACCTGATCTGCTAATCTATTTAAGAAGTTCTATACCCAATTTAGTGAAACAAATTCATAAACGTGGACGTGAATACGAAAACACAATTTCAATTGAATATCTAAGCCGATTGAACGAGCGTTATGAAGCATGGGTGCATGGCTATGAAAAAGGGAATTTACTTATTATTGATGTTGACGATTTAGACTTTGTTGACAATCCTGAAGACTTAGGTACTATTTTGAATAAAATAGACGCTGAAATTAACGGCTTATTTTAGTAAATCCTTCCTTAAAATCAACCCAATTGGAAGATTTCGAACAGAAGGTTACTCGCCTACTACACGAAGAAAAACCGTTTTTATTTATAATTGACTTCAACAAGTCTGAAAAACTGGTGTATTCATTTGAAGAAGCGGCCAACGAAAACATATATTTCAATATTAAAGGAAAAGGCAACGACCACCTTCTAAAATCAGAATCATTTGTTGATATCCCCATAGACCTTCTACCAAAACCTATTTCAAAAGAAACATATAAAATAGCTTTTGATACGGTTAAGAAAGAATTAAGTAATGGTAACAGCTTTTTACTGAACCTCACTTTCCCAACCGAATTAAAAACTACTGCCGGTTTAAAAGATATATACAAGACAGCTTCGGCACCTTATAAGCTACTTTATAAAGATAAATTCGTTCTTTTTTCACCAGAGTGTTATCTAAAAATAAAGGATGGAAATATATTCTCATACCCTATGAAGGGCACCATAAATAGTGATATACCTAATGCTGAAGAATTATTGCTCTCTAATAAAAAGGAACTATACGAACACAATACCATTGTAGACCTTATAAGAAATGATCTTTCTATGATTGCTAAAAAAGTAAAGGTCAACAAGTTCAGGTATATAGAAAAAATTAAAAAAGGTACTCAAGAATTATTACAGACCAGCACTGAAATACAAGGTGAATTACCGAAAAATTGGAAAGATGATTTTGCCTGTTTACTATTGAAAACCTTACCGGCCGGCTCTATTAGCGGAGCTCCAAAAAAGAAAACGATAGAAATTATTGAACGTGTAGAAATTATGCCACGCGGATTTTACACTGGCGTTTTCGGAGTCTTCAATGGTTCTGAAATTGACAGTGCGGTCAGTATTCGGTATATTGAACAAGTTGACGGACAACTATATTATAAGAGTGGTGGTGGAATAACCCACTTAAGCCAGCTTGACGAGGAATACCAAGAACTTTTAGAAAAAATTTATGTACCCATTATTTGAATCTGTTTGTATAGAAAATGGCCAAATGAAGAATGGTCAGTATCATGAATTACGGTTCAAAACATCTTATTTTCAATTCTACGGATGTGAACCGAAGTTTTCTTTATTTGACAAATTAAATCTACCTCAATTAGATCGCTGTCTTAAATACAAATTACGAATCGATTATAAAGAAACCGACTCAACATGGACAGTTTCTGAATACCTCAACAAAATACCTACAAGCCTATTATTATTAAAAGATGATGACATAGATTACAATTTAAAATATACTGATCGCAAACAATTGAATCAACTCTACTATAAAAAAGTAGATTTTGAGGATGTATTGATTGTAAAGAATGGTCATATAACAGATGCAACTTATTCCAATATTATCTTTACCGATGGACACAAAATTGTGACGCCTTCTACCCCACTGTTACATGGAACTTGTAGAGCCAGACTTATTGCTGAAGAAAAAATTACAGAAGCTCCAATCAAAGTAGATACTATTCACCTATTTGAAAGCTTTCAATTAATCAATGCTTTAAACGATTTTAATGAAGACAGGTGGATTCGTATTCAAAATATTGTAAACGGATAGGATTTAGATAAATCCGTTCTCTTTAGCATGTTCAATGGCTTCTGAAGTTTTGTTCACCATTAAAAAAGGTATATCGGTAAAATCTGAAAAGAGGTTTTCAATACGTTTCATTCGTTTTGAATGATTGACACTGCGTAAGTAGATTGCTTTTATTCTCCCCGGAAACAGCGTTGAAATTTCTTGATAAATATCACCGTCTTTTTCACCACTATCACCAATTAAAATAAATGGCAAATCAGGATACGCTTTTAATAAATTGCTAATTTCTCGTTGCTTCTGTGGTTTCTCGTCATTCTTTTTACGCATTCTAAAACTGGCCATACTTCGCAATAATATAGGCCCTTTAGGAAAGTTATTCGTTTTTAAAAAGAGTTCTAGATATCTATATAAATTCCAAGGGCTATGGCTCACATAAAACAAAGGGTTCGCTTCACTCCCTGTTTTCCCGTTGTGGAGTTTTAAATAAAAATCTGAAGCTCCTTCTAGTTGCCTTCGCTTAGTAGCGCGCTTAAACATAGTATTCAAAATCACTTTCCATTTTAAAGAAGAAACTACGCCAGTATGCAAAATGGTATCATCGATATCACTGATTACTCCGAATTTAGCATGTTCACTAGGAATCAGCATTTCCCCAGGAAATCTATTTTGCAATAAAATTTCTCTTTTTAAATTGGTATCGGTAAATGACAGTTCAAAATTTACCCAGCCTTCATCATTCGTTAAATTTTGAAGTCCCTCAATATTTTCATCAATCAAATAATACCCATCGTCATCAGTAGTGCCTTCTACCGTCTCTCCGTTGGCAAAAGTTATTTTAAGAGCAGTATTTCTTACTTCATCGGTTTCAAACCGCTTCCAAGTATTCCCCATCAAATTGAAAATACCTTTTTGGTCTAAATCAATATTTTCATCCTCAATAGCACGACCTCGTACATACAGCCGGGTTGCACTGCCATAAGACTGAAAGTTAATAATCTGAAGCTTGTCTTTCTTGAAAATACCCATGGCGTTAAAATTACGGTCTTTCCGCTACCTTTTAAATTATTATTTCAACAAATAATAATTTACTCCTCGATATAAACCGTCTAAGCAGAAAGACTCGCTTAATAGCGTCATTTCACTCATTCAAAACCACCACTGACTCATTCCTTGTTTCATAACCTCTACCTATGAAATAGCTTTATGAAAGCAAATGAGTAATAACCCAACTTGTTTTAAGCAAGTCTAAATTTTAAAATTATGAAACCAAAAAAAAATCCACAGAAAGACCTCAACAAGAACAGTACAACTTATTTCGTGTTTGGGTTACTACTCGTACTATCAATGGTATATGTAGCCTTAGAATGGAAAACATTTGAGCCTGAAATAAATTACGACTATAGTATGAACACTCCTGAGGGCATAATTGAAGAAGAGCCTGTAAAGGATTTCAAAGTTGAAGAACCAAAATTGAAACAGGTTTTGCCTCAAGAAATAAAAATTGAAGAGAATGACACAGAAGTTGAAGAGACGGAAATAATAGCCATTGAAGTTGATGCCAACACCGAAGTCTTAGAAGTATCAGATTTTGAAGTTGTTGAAGAGCCTGATGAAGTTGAAGTAAATTGGGTGACTATTGAAGAAGTACCTGTTTTTCCTGGTTGTGAGAACGAAAAGGACAAGAGAGCTTGTTTTAACGAAATGATGCAAAAGCATATAAGAAAAAATTTCAGATACCCAGAATTAGCCCAAGAAATGGGACTTCAAGGTAGGGTAAGCACTCAATTTATCATCAACAAAGACGGTAGTATTGGAACTATTCGCAAAAGAGGTCCGCACGAACTTTTAGAAAGAGAGGCTGCTAGAATACTATCTAAACTACCAAAAATGACCCCCGGAAAACAGAGAGGTACTGCCGTAAAAGTTCCTTTCAGCATTCCAATCACCTTTAAACTGCAGTAAATTAAAGCACAAAAAAACCATCAGCAATGCTGATGGTTTTTTTATTATGAAAAGAATGAGTTAACTACTTTTTTATTTCTATTTCAGTAGTGGTTCCTTTTTCCAAAGCATTTGCATTTTCAAAAGCAGCCAATTGCGCTTCTACTTCTGCTTTAGTGCCGTTATAAGAAATCTCTTCCGTTACAGCTTCGCCGTTAACCGTTGTGGTATACGTAATTGTAGCTTCAGCTAAATCTTTATTCTCAACATTCAAATCAATATTGATTTCCTTTGCATCATTCTGCATAGTAACACCATCTTCAGCATGTCCGCCTAAAATAGGAGCAATTACCAAACCAATTAAACAAGTCAATTTTATTAAGATGTTCATTGATGGACCAGAAGTATCTTTAAAAGGATCACCAACAGTATCACCTGTAACTGCTGCCTTATGAGCCTCAGAACCTTTATATGTCATTTCACCATTAATCTCAACACCAGCCTCAAATGACTTTTTGGCATTATCCCAAGCACCACCAGCATTATTTTGGAATATCGCCCATAAAACACCTGATACCGTAACACCAGCCATATAGCCACCTAACATTTCTGCAATTGCCAGTTTATTCATTCCAAATAATAATGGTACGAAAGCAATTACTAATGGAAAACCAATGGTTAACAAACCTGGTAACATCATTTCTCTCAGAGAAGCCTTTGTGGAGATTGCAACACACTTATCATATTCTGGCTTACCCGTACCTTCCATAATCCCAGGGATCTCTTTAAACTGACGTCTAACTTCTTGAACCATTTCCATAGCCGCTTTACCAACCGCATTCATTGCCAAAGCTGAAAATACAACCGGTACCATACCACCTACGAATAACATTGCCAAAACCGGAGCTTTAAAAATGTTTATCCCATCTATACCTGTAAACGTTACATAAGCAGCGAATAAAGCTAAAGAAGTTAATGCTGCAGAAGCAATGGCAAAACCTTTACCTGTAGCGGCAGTAGTGTTCCCCACTGAATCTAAAATATCGGTTCTTTCTCTAACTATAGGTTCTTGCTCACTCATTTCTGCAATACCACCGGCATTATCAGATATTGGTCCGAATGCATCGATAGCCAATTGCATTGCCGTTGTTGCCATCATTGCCGATGCTGCCAAAGCAACACCATAAAAACCTGCAAATGCGTATGAAGACCATATAGCCGCTGCGAACAATAACACAGACGGAAACGTTGAAATCATACCTGTTGCTAAACCTGCGATGATATTTGTACCTGCTCCTGTAGAGGATTGTTGTACAATTTTTAAAATTGGAGATTTCCCTAATCCTGTATAATATTCAGTGACCGAAGAAATAACAGCACCTACTATTAGACCTACCAACGTAGCATAGAATACACGCATAGAAGATATTTGCTGAATTCCCTCTCCGAAGAATTCCATTTCCATAGTTTCAGGAAGCATCCAAGTCACCAATCCGAAACAAGAAATAGCAACGAGAACAATAGACGTCCAATTACCTATGTTCAAAGCGCCCATAACTTGAGCTTCTTTGGCATCATTGTTCTTAATTTTCACCAACATTGTACCAATAATTGAAATGATAATTCCTACACCTGCGATAGCCATTGGCAAAAGAATCGGACCAATACCACCAAAGGCATCAGAAATACTACCGCCCATATCCTTAATTACGTAGTTACCCAAAACCATAGCGGCTAGAACTGTTGCTACATATGAACCAAATAAATCTGCTCCCATACCTGCAACATCACCAACATTATCACCAACGTTATCGGCAATTGTAGCTGGGTTACGAGGGTCATCTTCTGGAATACCTGCTTCTACCTTACCTACTAAATCTGCACCTACATCGGCAGCTTTCGTATAGATACCACCGCCTACACGTGCAAACAATGCAATCGATTCAGCACCTAACGAAAAACCTGCTAGTGTTTCTAGAACAATTGTCATATCCATTGTTGAGGTCCAAACACCACCCATAAAAAACTGGAAAAAGATGATGAAAAATATTGTTAGCCCTAGAACTGCTAAGCCTGCAACACCTAGCCCCATAACGGTACCACCACCAAATGAAATTTTTAATGCATTAGGTAAACTTGTACGGGCAGCTTGTGTTGTACGTACATTGGTTTTAGTTGCTATTTTCATTCCTATGTTTCCTGCAAAAGCAGAAAATATAGCACCGAATATAAATGACACTACAATTAACCAATGAGTTGTTGGTACTACAAATGAAACTATAGCAAGTAAAACACTTACTATTACTACGAATATGGACAAAAGCTTATACTCTGCACTTAAAAAAGCTAAAGCGCCTTCATAAATGTAATCTGATATTTCTTTCATTTTTCCATCTCCCGCATCTTGTTTCATTACCCAAGACCTCTTGATACCCATATAAATTAGGCCTAAAACAGCCATTACTATTGGCATATAAATCATTAGTGACTCCATTTAATCTGTTGTTTGTTTAGTTATAAAATTAGCGCGGCTAAAGTAGTAAATTAGAATAGAATAAAAAAAGCCACTTTTTAGTTTAAAAAGTGGCCTTAAAATCGGTAATAATTATTTAAATGACAAAAGTACGTTTTGCTTTGTGCTCACTTTCGTTATATCTCTTCACACATTCGTGGTATATTTCTATTGCTTCTTTAGCATCTCCCCAACCACCAGTATCTACTTTTTTCTCCTCTAAATCTTTATATACTTGAAAGAAATGTTCAATTTCTTTCAATCTATGAGGATTTAAATCGCTAATATCATTATTGTTACTCCAAATTGGGTCTGAAACAGGAACGCAAATAATTTTCTCATCTGGTCCTTTTTCATCGGTCATATGAAATACACCTATTGGCTTAACTTCCATTACTGTCATTGGATATGTAGGCTCTGTTCCCATTACCAAAACGTCAAGTGGATCCTTATCCAAAGCTAAAGTTTCTGGTATAAATCCATAATCCCCAGGGTACATCATGGAAGAAAATAGCATACGGTCAAATCGTATTTTATGTAATGCAAAATCGTATTCGTATTTATTTCTGCTTCCTTTCGGAATTTCTATTAAAACATCAAAGGTTAGTCCTTTAGCTGCTGCCATATTATTAGTTGTTTAGTTTAATGTTGTCTAAGACAACGTTACTTGTTTGTTATAATTGTAAAAATTAATTGAATTAAAAGACAAATCCAAACGTTCCGGTAACTCCGAACGGCCTTGCATTAGGATTATCTAGATAATTGCCTCTAAAATTGAAATCCAATCTAAATATCTTGAAAATATTACCTATACCGAAGGAATATTCATAATATATCTTTTCTGAAGGTGCACGTAACGGTGTGTTTGCCGTTGCGGGTGCGCTCAATGCTTTATTTGCATCGGACAAATCTCCCCATACTCCTCTAATCGCCACTAATTCCCTAAGATTAAATTTTCTAAGGAAGGGTATTCTTGAGAAAAACCTACCATTGAAATTATGCTGTAAATGAACCGCAGCATATGTGTCTGTAACGAATTCGTAAAAATCTAAATTTGGAAATGTACCATAGTTAGAGAAAAAAGTTTGATTCCCTGGCACTACACTTAACAGCCCTAAAGGCACTTCTCCGAATGTTTTACCAAGCTCTACAGTACTCAACAACCTACCGAAACCCCCTAATTGCCAAGGTTGACTATATGAAAATTGAAGCTTGCTATAGTCGAAATCACTATCTAATACTCCTTTAGTCCCTTTAGTATAATTTAATAATATGGTACTATAGGTATCGTTAACATCACGACGTTCTACACCATAACCAATAGTTTTCTTACCTGGAGTATATAGAATAAGTGCATTGAAATCAAATTGTCGTATTTCTGACGAAACACCTGTTGGAGATTCTGGATCCACATAGTCCAAACTAAAATCATTTGGCAAAGCAGAACTTAATGTTCTAAAGGTTCCACCCGCGGAAACCTTAAAATTAGTTAGCGGTTCAATTTCAAAATTAAGAGCACTAAGGTTAATATTTGTCAGTCGATTGTTAGCACCAACTGTCAATAAAGACGAAGATGCGATGCTTCGCCCAAGCACATCATTGGTTGCCGTTAAACTAACACCTAGCTGTTCAATATCCCTACGATTACCTCCAGAGACAATCAACCTACTATTTCTATCCACTAAAAACTTACCAGCAAGACCATGTTTAAATTTATGATCTTTAAACCCATAAGCAGTATAACCTTCAATTCGCCAAGGATCGTTTTGGCCGTAATATGTTCTTGCACCTATTCTCACTCGAGCTCCTTCAGCACTGTTGTATCCGAAAAAATCATAAACCGAACCTAAATCTAGGTTCCATTTATCCATTTCAACATACCCTGAACCTAGAATACTTACAAAATTGTAGTAGGATTTAAATTTAGGAACCGTTTTAAGCGTATCTAATAATTTATAAATTCCTTTCTCATCTTTGTTTAAGCTTTCCAGTCTATTTTTCTCCCAAAACACATCATCCTTCAATATTTGAGTAACGTCTAATGGATTCCGCTCTTTTCTATATGCTTCTTTAGGCTTAGGCTTGTCAAAATCATAATTATCATAAACGGTAGTTCGTTTACCATACAGACCCCTAGATTCTTCTTTCTTGTTAAAACTGAAATCACTCAACATATAGTCACGTTTCAGTAGAAAAACAGAATCGTTCATTACCTCAAAATCTTGTTCTATATAGATTTCTTTTACCCAGTTGATGTTCGCACTTTTGGTTACCTGTAGATTAATGTTCTTTATAGCATATGTAGTATCATTTACCCAAAAATCACCTTTAAATGTAAGTTCGTTTTTACGTCGAGGGTAGTATACAATATTGTAACACCATTTATTATCGATAAATGCACTATCACGCAACGCATAATTATAGGTGTCAATACCCGTTTTGGATAAGGGGCTTGTAAAACTTTTATCAAAAAATTTTAAATAATTATTATATACATCATATTCTTGGTACAAGTCTTTTACGAAGGCAATGATGGCCTGATTATTTTCAAATCCTGAGTTCTTATTCCCTAAAATATCTTCCTTTTCTTCGTTCAATTTATTATCACCGTAAACTTTAGAAAATGTTTCATTCAAGAAAATAGGTAGATAAGTTTTTCCTGTAATTCTAGACGTATCTAAATCTTGAAATACAAATTCAAGTCCTTTAAAAATTTTACTCTTTATCAAAGAACTATCAATTGTATTTAAATCGAACTCAACCTTCTCGTATTTATCAAAGGCATATTGATTAAACTGCCTAACACCGTTTTGACGCTTCTTCGCCCAAATCTTTCGAAGAATATCGATCGCAGGGTTATTCTTCTTTGATTGTTTACCCGCTATTAGCACTACTTCATTTAATTGCTCCGCCGACTCTGCAAGTACAATCTTTAAATCATACATTACCTTACCTGTGACTTCTAGCTCATATTCCGTATACCCAATAAATGATACCATTACTGTAGGGTAGTCACTCTCTGACTCTAGGTAAAACCTACCGTCATCATTAGTGATTGTACCTTCTGTTGAATTCTTAAAAAAAACATTAGCAAATGACACTGGCTCACCTTGTTCATCAACCACAATACCCCCAATCTTAGTTTGAGCATGTGCTATAAAAAAACAAAAACTGACTATTATAAAAAATATTCCTTTCATTAAAATTCTTGGTTGTCCTGCATTTTTTAAATCAAATCACCTATCAATAAAAAAAGCTTCTCCAGACTTGGTCGGAGAAGCTAAGATACTTTTACAAAAGTATTTTTTATTTATATAAAACTTTCTTAACAGCTGTAACGACATCTTTATAATTAGGCAACCACTCAGCTAATAAAACTGGCGAGTAAGGTGCAGGAGTATCAGCTGTGTTAATTTTAACAATAGGAGCATCTAAATAATCGAATGCATGTGCTTGTACATGATATGTAATTTCAGTAGCAACATTACCAAATGGCCATGCTTCTTCTAAAACAACTAAACGGTTAGTCTTTTTTACAGATTTTAAAATTGCCTCATAATCCAATGGTTTAACAGTACGTAAATCAATTATCTCACAACTAATTCCTTCTTTCTCTAATTCATCGGCAGCTTTATCAGCTTCCTTAATAATCTTACCAAAAGATACGATTGTAACATCTTTACCTTCACGACGAATAGAAGCTACCCCTAATGGAATAGTATAGTCTCCTTCTGGCACTTCACCCTTATCACCGTACATTTGCTCAGACTCCATAAAAATAACCGGATCATCATCACGAATTGCCGCTTTTAATAACCCTTTTGCATCTGCTGGGTTAGACGGTACCACTACCTTTAAACCAGGGCAGTTTGCAAACCAACTTTCAAAAGCTTGTGAATGCGTTGCACCTAATTGACCTGCAGACCCAGTTGGACCTCTAAAAACTATAGGACAAGGAAACTGCCCACCGGACATTTGTCTAATCTTAGCCGCATTATTTATAATTTGATCGATACCTACTAACGCAAAGTTAAAGGTCATGAATTCAATAATCGGTCTATTTCCCGTCATTGTAGAACCAACTCCTATTCCTGCAAAACCAAGTTCTGAAATTGGTGTATCAATAACCCTTTTAGGGCCAAATTCATCCAACATACCTTTGGAAGCTTTATAAGCGCCGTTATATTCAGCTACCTCTTCACCCATCAAATAGATAGACTCATCCTTTCTCATTTCTTCGGACATCGCCTCGGCTATCGCTTCTCTAAATTGTAGTGTTTTCATCTATTGAAAATATTATTCTTTGTTATATGCTAGAAAGCAAGCAAAAATAGGAAATATAATATCAATTAACAGAACGCGGTATTTAAAAAAAGTTATAAAATTTACTATGCATGCATAGTAAATTTAGAATTAAATAGTTATCTTCGTCCTCATTGATTTAAAGTTTTTTACACATGAAGATATTAGTTTGTATAAGTAATGTTCCAGATACCACCTCAAAAATTAATTTCACTGATGGCGATACGAAATTCGATACCAATGGTGTGCAATTTGTTATCAACCCAAATGATGAATTCGGATTGACAAGAGCTATGTGGTTCAAAGAAAAACAAGGGGCTACGGTACATATTGCAACCGTTGGCGGACCAGGTGTCGAACCTACAATGCGCAAAGCGCTGGCTATTGGCGCAGATGAAGCCTTTAGAATAAATGCAGAACCTACCGATGGTTTTTATGTTGCTCAACAATTGGCCGAAGTTGTTAAAAACGGAGGTTACGATTTGGTTATAGGCGGTAGAGAATCTATTGACTATAATGGCGGTATGGTGCCAGGAATATTAGCATCATTATCTAACATGAATTTTATAAATTCTTGTATTAATCTAGAAATTGATGGCAATAATGTTACCGCTGTTAGAGAAATTGATGGAGGTAAAGAGAAATTGAGTAGTTCACTTCCTCTTGTTGTTGGCGGTCAAAAAGGATTAGTAGAAGAAAGTGATCTTCGCATACCGAATATGCGTGGTATTATGATGGCTAGAAAGAAAAGCCTAAGTGTCTTAGAACCAGTAAATGGATTAAAAGCCACTGAGGATAAAAAATTCGATAAACCAGCAGCAAAAGGTCAAGTAAAACTTGCCGATAGCGTTGATCAATTGATTGACCTATTACATAATGAAGCTAAAGTCATTTAATATCCCAGAAATTAGGATAAAACTTAAAAAGAAAAAAAATGTCAGTTTTAGTATATACAGAATCAGAAAAAGGAAAATTTAAAAAGAACGCACTAGAAGTTGCTTCTTACGCATCGGCAGTTGCTAAAATGATGGGCACCACTGTTACGGCGGTCGCCTTCAATAGTACTGATAATGAATTGTTAGGTGAATATGGTGTTTCTAAAGTATTACATATAAAGGATGATTCTTTAGCAACTTTTAATGCCGGCGCCTACGCAGCATCTATTGCACAGACTGTTAAAAGTACAGACGCTAAGGTTGTAATCCTCAGCTCTAGTACCGATACAAAATATTTAGCCCCACTATTAGCAGCAAAACTATCTGCAGGATATGCACCTAATGTAGTACAGGCTCCGGAAAGTACTTCTCCTTTTATGGTCAAAAGAACTGCCTTCAGTAATAAGGGATTTGCGCACACTCAAATAGCTACTGACATCAAAATAATTGGAGTATCTAACAATGCGTTCGGAGCTCATGAAAACAAAACAGATATAACTGTTGAAGAAATTAGTGGTTCTACGGATGATAATACGAACGACACTAAATCAGTAGAAATCGATAAAGTAGTAGGTAAAGCAACTATTGCCGACGCAGATATAGTTGTTTCTGCCGGAAGAGGATTAAAAGGTCCAGAAAATTGGGGAATGATAGAAGAACTTGCCGATATTCTTGGTGCTGCTACAGCATGCTCCAAACCAGTTTCCGACCTTGGTTGGAGACCACATGGCGAGCATGTTGGCCAAACAGGTAAGCCAGTAGCAAGTAATCTTTACATTGCAATCGGTATATCTGGAGCAATTCAACATTTGGCAGGTGTAAGCGCTTCAAAAACTAAAGTTGTTATCAACAATGACCCAGAAGCACCATTTTTTAAAGCAGCAGATTACGGAATTGTTGGCGATGCCTTTGAAGTAGTTCCTCAGTTGATTGAAAAATTAAAGGTTTTTAAAGCTCAAAACGGCTAATTTTTTGTTATTTTGTGCCCCTTAAAGGGCTGTTCAAGTAGTTGGAGCCCCAAGTATTTGAACAGCCTTTTTTAGTTAAAGATATATGAGTCTAGTACGTTTAAAAATAAAAGGCATTTCTTATAGCCAAACACAAAACGGTGCGTATGCACTTATTTTGAATGAAGTAGAAGGTGATAGAAAATTGCCCATTGTCATTGGCGCTTTTGAAGCTCAATCTATAGCAATTGCTTTAGAGAAAGAGATAAAGCCGCCCAGACCCCTTACACACGACCTTTTCAAGAATTTCTCAGATAGGTTCGATATTGTTATTAAGCAAGTTATTATTCACAAATTAGTGGATGGTGTTTTTTATTCCAGTATCATTTGTGAAAGAGATGGTATCGAAGAAATCATAGATGCCAGAACAAGCGATGCCATTGCTTTAGCTTTGCGTTTTAACGCACCTATATTTACCTATAAGACCATTTTGGATAAAGCCGGAATTTTTCTAAAATTCTCCTCAAAGGATAAAGAGAAAAAGGATAGCGATGACAGTATAATGGTGGATGAAATTCTACAAGAAGGTGAAACTATAGAAATAGAATCTGGAGCTAGTGATGGTTATACCGAGCTAACAATTGACGAACTGGAGACAGAATTAAAAAAAGCAGTCGTCAATGAAGACTACGAAAAGGCAGCAAAATTGAGAGATGAAATCTCAAAACGCAACTAAACACTAAATTACAATTTATGAAAAAGGGCAAATGGCTGCTATTTTTTGCACTAATACTCACTACAATTACTTTTGCTCAAGACGTAGACTTAACTCAAACCATACAAGACACTGCCGACACTACTTTAGTTGAAGATGTCGCTACTGCTAGTGTTATGGGTATGGAACCAAATGAAGGCTTTTCCCTTAATAGTCTTGGTAGAGGTATTCTTGGAATGGCTGTCTTATTACTTTTAGCATTTTTATTCAGTTCTAATAGAAGAGCTATTAACTGGAAAACTGTTGGTATTGGGCTTGCATTACAGTTAGTTATTGCTATTGGCGTACTTAAGATTCCATTTGTACAATTGGTTTTTGAGCAAATTGGAAGAATCTTTGTTAGCATTTTAGAGTTTACCCGCGCAGGTAGTAAATTTCTTTTTGAAGGTCTTGTAGTAGACACGGGTACTTTCGGGTACATATTTGCTTTTCAAGTACTACCAACAATTATATTTTTCTCTGCTCTAACCTCCTTATTATTCTATTTAGGGTTGATACAAAAAGTGGTGAAGTGGCTTGCTTGGGCACTTTCTAAAACCTTGGGTATTTCAGGACCTGAGAGTCTTTCTATTGCCGGAAATATATTTCTTGGACAAACCGAAGCTCCTTTATTGATAAAAGCATATCTAGAAAAAATGACCAAATCAGAGATTCTATTGGTCATGATTGGCGGTATGGCAACTCTTGCTGGTGCAGTTTTAGCTGCTTATATCGGATTTTTAGGTGGTGAAGATGAATTGTTACAATTGGTTTTTGCTAAACATTTATTAGCTGCCTCGGTAATGGCCGCACCAGGGGCAATTGTCATTTCAAAAATACTATATCCCCAGACTGAAGAAGTAAATAGCGATATTCATGTATCGTCAGAAAAAATAGGCTCAAACGTATTGGATGCTATTGCAAATGGAACAACAGAGGGTTTAAAATTAGCCGTTAATGTAGGTGCAATGTTATTGGTATTTGTCGCTATTATCGCTATGGTTAATGGTATTTTAGAATGGACAGGTGATTTTACTCATTTAAACTCATGGATTGCTGAAAACACATCGTATCAGAAATTTTCTCTTGAAGCAATTTTAGGTACTATTTTCGCTCCATTAATGTGGCTCATCGGTGTTGCCAATGAAGATATTATGCTGATGGGACAACTACTAGGAATTAAACTTGTCGCCAGCGAATTTGTGGGATATATACAACTAACAGAATTAAAAGATTTAACTACCCTGCCCCATTTAAAATATAATAAATCGGTAATTATGGCAACCTATATGCTTTGTGGTTTTGCAAACTTCGCCTCTATTGGTATACAAATTGGAGGTATTGGATCTCTTGCCCCAGGACAACGTAAAACTTTATCTGAATTCGGTATGAAAGCTGTTTTGGGTGGTTCTTTAGCTTCACTGCTTTCTGCTACTATTGCGGGTATGATTTTGGGATAAGTAATGAATCAAGATTAATTTTCGTTAATAAATTCTTATAACCCGTTCTATAAATCCTTTTCTAAAATTCATCTAAATAGTATTTTTGTGCGACCTCGAAAATCCATTTTCGAGACTAATACTATTTATATGAAACAATACCACGACCTTTTAAAACATGTTCTTAAAGAGGGTAACCAAAAAGGTGACCGAACAGGAACGGGAACTAAAAGTGTATTTGGTTATCAAATGCGATTCGACCTTAGTGAAGGTTTCCCTATGGTCACTACTAAGAAACTGCATTTAAAATCTATCATATATGAATTATTATGGTTCCTAAAAGGTGATACAAATATTGATTATTTAAAAGAAAATGGAGTGCGCATCTGGAATGATTGGGCAGATGAAAATGGTGATTTAGGTCCTGTTTATGGTCATCAATGGCGTAACTGGAACGATGATGAAATTGATCAAATTAAAGAGGTAATTCATTCACTAAAACACAATCCTAATAGCAGAAGAATGTTAGTAACCGCGTGGAACCCTAGTGTACTACCCGACACTTCTAAATCATTTTCAGAGAATGTTGCTAATGGAAAGGCCGCTTTACCACCTTGCCATGCTTTTTTTCAATTCTACGTATCTGATGGAAAGCTATCTTGTCAATTATACCAACGAAGTGCTGATATTTTCTTAGGCGTACCTTTCAACATTGCATCTTATGCGTTGTTCACAATGATGATGGCACAAGTATGCGGTTACGAAGCCGGTGATTTTATTCATACGTTTGGGGACGCCCATATTTACAACAATCACATGGAACAGGTTGAGCTGCAATTAAGCAGGGAACCTAGGTCTTTGCCAAAAATGCAAATCAACCCTGATGTTAAAGATATTTTCGATTTCAAATTTGAAGATTTCACTTTAGTTGATTATAATCCACATCCTCATATAAAAGGAATGGTTGCGGTTTAGTATCAATTTCTTAATTTATAAGGTTAATTACAGTTGCTCAATTTTTTCTAACTTAGAAAAAAATTGTTTTGATGATTAGTACTGATACGCTCCTAGATTTCTTCATAGAAACTCGAGAGCAAACTGAGTTAATTTGTGAACCCCTAGAAATTGAGGATTTTGTTGTTCAACCCATTATCGACGTTTCTCCACCAAAATGGCATCTTGGTCATACTACTTGGTTCTTTGAAGAATTTATTCTAAAAGAATTTGACAAATCTTATAATGTTTTTAATGATGATTTTTCGTTTGTTTTCAATAGTTACTACGAAACCGTTGGTAAACGTGTAATTCGAGCAGATAGAGGCAATTTATCAAGACCTTCTGTTAAAAAAGTATATGATTATCGGCATTATGTCACCAATGCCATGAGCAACTTACTTAATTTAAACCAGAACAAAGAGCTACGTCAAATTCTTGAAATTGGAATTCATCATGAAAAACAACATCAAGAATTATTATTGACGGACATCAAATATATTCTGGGTAACAATCCGCTTTTACCAAAATATTCAGATTTATTCAAAGAATACAGGCTGGATTATAAGGAGCCTAAATGGATAAGTTTGAACGAAGGCATCTATGAAATCGGGCATAATTCTACTGACTTTAGTTTTGATAATGAATTAGGGAGACACAAAGTATACTTGCATAACTATGCTATATCAAACAATCTTGTTACCAACGCTGAGTATTTAGAATTTATTAAATCTGACGGTTACAAGCGTTTTGACATTTGGCACGCCCAAGGATGGGATTGGGTTCAACAAAATAATATTATAGCTCCTTTATATTGGCATCAAATTGACGGAGTTTGGTATAATTACAGTCTCAACGGACTTACAGAAATTGATTTAGCAGCTCCTGTCACTCATATATCCTATTATGAAGCGTTTGCATACGCCCAATATAAAGGTTGTCGTCTACCTACCGAATTTGAATGGGAAGCTGTACAGGAACGGTTTAATTGGGGCCAACGATGGGAATGGACAGAAAGTGCTTACCTACCCTACCCTAACTATAAAAAAGCTGATGGTGCATTAGGCGAATACAATGGAAAATTCATGGTCAATCAGAAAGTGCTACGTGGTTGTTCTGTAGCTACCCCAACGAAACATGCGAGACATACATATCGCAATTTTTTTCAAACCGATTTAAGATGGCAATATACCGGTATAAGGTTAGCCAAGTAATTACGACTTACTCATTAATATGCAGAATATAAAAGAAAAATCATCTATTACTATAGAATTTGAACAAGAAGTTTATACTGGTTTAACTGACCACCCAAAACATCTTTCTTCAAAATATTTTTACGATAAAAAAGGCGACAAGCTATTTCAAGATATTATGGCGATGCCAACATATTATCTTACTGATTGTGAATATGAGATTTTTGTAAATCATAAAGCAGAAATTACTGAATTATTTTCAAGACAAGGAACTTTTGACTTGATAGAACTTGGTGCTGGCGATGGTAAAAAGACCAAAATTCTTTTAAAAGAATTAAGTGACAAGAATATTAATTTTACTTATTTACCCATCGACATAAGTGAGAATGCACTGAACCAACTAGAAAATTCTATTAAAAGAGAATTTCCAAAAGTGAAAGTTCAACCATTTCAAGGAACTTATTTTAGTGCATTAGAAGAGATAAGTTATCGAAAAAATAGAAAAATTATTTTATTCTTGGGCTCAAATATTGGCAATTTAGAGCATAACCAAGCAAGGGGATTCATGAAAAAAATTCAACAGCTAATGACTGCTGATGATTTACTTTTTATGGGGTTTGACCAAAAGAAAAATCCGCAAACGATTTTAGATGCTTATAATGACCAAGATGGTATTACAGCTGCATTTAACAAAAATATATTAGCAAGAATAAATGCTGAAATGGGTGCCAACTTCGATTTAGACGAATTTTTACACTGGGAGGTTTACGATCCTGAAACAGGGACCGCAAAAAGTTATCTTGTATCTAAAATAGAACAAAGTGTTCGGATTGGAAACTTAGATTCAACAATAACTTTTAAACCATGGGAAACAATACATACCGAAATTTCACAAAAATATGATGATGAAATTATTACATGGCTTGCAAAAGAAGCTGGCTTAAAAATGATTACGTCATATCAATCGAAAAACAACGAATACAAAAACTGCGTATTTAATAAATCATAAATTAAACCTCAACATTTTAAATAATCACAATTAAAATTTATGTGACCATTTAGAAAATGGACTAAGAAAAAAGGTATACTATCCTAAGATAATATACCTTTTTTTATACAAAAATTTAATTGACTACAATTCAATAACAGCATTTTCAGAACCAGCAAACTCATTCCATTGGTACCGATCAGCCTCAGCTTCATTAATGTATTCACCATCAACCAAGTACTTGAATTCATAAGAATTTTCTTTTGGAAGCTCAATAGTCCCTTTAAAGGTACCATTCTTTAATTTTTTCAATGCACTAGTTTTTGGGCTCCAGTTATTAAAGTCTCCAACTACAGCTACTTTTTTTGCTTCTTTCGCAGGAACCGTAAAAGTCACCTTACACACAGGCTTTGTTTTTAAATATTGTTTTGCAATTGCCATGATATTTATTTTTAATATTCATAGCAAAACTAGCACAATAAAACACTCATTTCCAACACTTAAGATACTTTTGTGAAATTGATAAAAAATAATGCTTTTTTGTAGCTGCTAAAGAATTTAACGCTACAATTATTGCTTTTAACGAATAGCTATCTCCTTGTTTTTAAGATTTTTACAATGGAATCAATTTCCTTTTCGGTATTGTAGAAATGAAAACTCAACCGTACACCTTCACCTCTTTGGGCACAATACACATCGTTCGCTGAAAGATGTTGAAAAGTTGCATCATCAGCCCTAATATTGAAAATAGTACTATGCATTTTTCTTTCTTTAAACATCTCGTCTAAAAGTCCCAATGCCTGAAATTCATTTTTTGCTTTTTCAGATAATCTTTGGTTCTGTTCCGTTATTTTATCCATCCCAATTTTCGTAAAATAATCCAATGAATACTTTAAACTCCCAAAGTTTAGAGAAGACAAATGACCTGGCTCAAATAATTTAGCAAATCGTATCGTATCCTTTTTATCTAAATCACCATTTGCAGCATTAAAACCTATATTATTTATAGAAACTTCTTCTTTTATACGGTCAGAGAAAAGCATAAATCCATTTCCATAACCAGCCAATAACCATTTATAAGCACTGGCCCCTAAAACATCAATGCCTGAATTATCAAAATCAAATTGTATACTACCACAAAACTGAGTGCCATCTGCAATAATCAATAAATCTGGAAACTTATTTTTAAGTTGCTTCAAGAAATCTAAATCTATTGAAAAACCATCTAACCATTGCACTAGACTTAAAGCTAGCACATCTATATGTTCCTTCTCAATAGTTTCTTGAATACGATTTTCTAAATTAGAAACCATTTTTAAGTAATGAATATCGAAACCTCGGTTCTCGAAACCCCAATTAAGGGAAGGATAGTCATTTTCAATAAGAAGTATTTTTTTCTTCGGATGTATACCTTCCAACAAAACATTTAGCCCCGTAGAAAAATTGTTAACTAACGCAACATTCTCACGTTTGCAATTAAAGAACGCTCCAACCGTTGTTCGTGTATCCGATAACATTTTTAAAGTTTTCACGCGCATATCACTACCGTAAATCAAAAAGTCAAGATCATGTTCTTGTCTCCAATCTAATAACGATTCATACATTAAACCGTACACCGCCGTATTTGCATAAATACCTTTTCGTAAAACGGGAAATTCCTTTCTAAATTTTTCCATAGCTTATTGAGTAAAACACAATTCCTGTATCTTTGTGCCAAAGATAGGAAGAGCGATGTTTTCCAAAAATAAAAATACCTCCAAATTAGATTTAGAGCAGCATGAACTTTTAGAATATGCTCAAAAAAGAATTCAGCAAAAGAAACGACTTTATACGCATTTCGTTGTTTTTTTGGTGGGTAGTGTTTTCTTGGTGCTTATAAATAAAATTTTTAAATACGGACAGGAATATAATTGGTTTATTTGGGCCATTACCTTTTGGGCATTTCTGTTCGCTCTACATATTATCAATGTTTTTGTAACTAATAAATTCATGGGTAAAGACTGGGAACGGTCTCAGCGTGAGAAACTGGTGCAAAAACAAAAAAATAGGATTGTAGAAATTGAAAAGGAAATAGATTCTGCTCCAATAATAGAAATAGACACCAAAAAAAAATTGCTTTGAGGACTCTAATAATGATTGCCGCAGCCGCAGAAAATAATGCCTTGGGAAAGGATAATGATTTGCTATGGCATTTACCAGATGATTTTAAACGTTTTAAAAAATTGACCTCTGGACATAAAATAATAATGGGAAGAAAAACTTATGAAAGTTTTCCTAAACCATTACCAAATAGAACCCACATTATTATCACCAGAGATAAAAATTACTCGGTAGATTATGAGGAATGCATTGTGGTTCATTCTTTAGAGGATGCGATTGCTCTTGTTAAAAATGAGATTGCTTTTATAATTGGAGGTGGGGAAATTTACAAATTAGCTGAAAAACAATCAGATAAAATAGAACTTACACGTGTACACGCCAACTTTGAAGATGCAGACACTTTTTTTCCTGAAATAAACGAAGACTGCTGGATGATGACGAAACAAGAATTTCATCCTACAGATGAAAGACATAAGTTTTCATTCACCTATATCACCTACGAAAGAAAAAACAATGCTCTTAAAAATCTTTAAAACAAACGGATAACTTCAATTTTTCGGTTGGTAATATGTTCACCAATACTTTTTCATTTTTATTGATTAAAAACTGATGCGCACCCTGAACATTCGAGTTGTTTAATAAATTAAATTTCTCTAACACAGATTTGGTCTGTCGAGCGACCGCCTGCCCAGAATCAATTATAGTCACATTTTCTGGTAGCATTTTTTTTAATATTGGAATTAAGTAAGGATAATGCGTACAGCCCAAAACCAAATAATCCATTCCCTTATCAAGCATAGGGGATATATAACGCTCTAATAGGGTATATAATTCATCGCTTTGTAAATTTCCGTTTTCAATCATTTCAACTAAACCAGTACCACGTTGTTCTAAAACAGTGATACCGGCAGCATGATTTTTTGAAGTACTATGAAACAAACTACTTGATAATGTTCCTTTTGTGGCCAATACGCCTACTATTTTTGACTTCGAGTTTATTGCAGCTGGTTTTATAGCTGGCTCAATACCTATAAAATGAACTTTATAATGCTCTCTTAGATAATCGATAGCATTGGTTGTAGCCGTATTACAAGCAACTACAATGAGTTTACACCCTTTAGCTAACAAGTACTCGGTGTTCTTAATACTTAATTCTAAGATACGTTCCTCAGATTTTTCACCGTAAGGGGCATTCTTGCTATCGGCCAAATAAATACAGTCTTCATAAGGTAACAGTTCTTGAATTTCGCCCCAAATAGAAGTTCCTCCAATACCAGAATCAAAAATACCTATTGGCCTTTTATCCATATTACTCTAATACCTCTGTTATAGGTTTACCGCTTGTACCGCTTGGGAAAGAAATTCCTAAAAGAGCGGAAATGGTTGGGGCAATATCCGGTATTTCAGTACGATTAACCGTAGACCCCGGCTTTATTCCCATCCCATAAAACAATAATGGCGCGTGAGTGTCATATATCTGTGGCGAACCATGGGTTGAACCGGTATTATTATATGAAATAAACCCTGGTTTTAAAACCACTAAAACATCACCAGATCTCTTCTGATTATATCCATTTTGTAAAATGTAAGGGATACCTTTAGTATATTCATTATTCCACATCTGACTTGCTGTATAAACCCTATCAATAGCATCATACCCTAAAAATTCTTGAGCAATTTCCCTTTGAACATCAGCCAGGTTAAGATCAAGGTTTTTTACAATTTTATGATCTAAAAACAATTGATAGTTAGAATAGTTTTTTACAATATCCTCTGTCCCATATGTGTATTTCAAAAACTCTGCAAGCCTTTTTGAATTGGATGCATTATCAATATACCCAGCAGGAATTTTTTGATCTTTTAAATATGATGGAACTTCGATAGCTGCATGATCTGCCGTTAAGAACAATGTGTATTCACCTTCACCAACATTCTTATCAAGTGCTTTAAATAATCGAGCTAAATCTTCATCTAACCTCAAGTATGTGTCTTGAACTTCTTTAGAACTTACCCCATACATATGTCCTACATAATCTGTACTTGAAAAACTTACCGCTAAAAAATCGGTTATTTCATCTTTACCCAATGCTTCTTGTTGTAAGGCCTCTATTGCAAAATCAGTAGTTAGCGAATTTCCAAAAGGCGTTGCTTTTATAATATCGAAATCTTGAGTTTTATTTAAAAGTGCAGTTGTACTATGAGGAAAAGTAGGCGATGTTTCACCTTCAAATAAGCCTTCGTATGCGTTGTTATCCGTTCCGCTCTCCTTATATTCTTTAATATCCTTTAATGTATTCCATGCTTTCTTATAGGATTGTGCTTTACCCGAAGAATTAAAATCTAGCACCCATTTTGGAAGCTGATTCATGTAATATGAACTAGTAATCCACTTTCCTTCATCTGCGCCATGAAACCAATACGCAGCATTAGCGGTATGACCACCAGGTAACACGGCTCCTCTATCTTTCAAAGCAATGGCAATTGTTTTCCCCCGCATTTGATTATTCAATCTTAATTCATCTGTGATAGTTGTAACCGTCATTCTATGAGGAGACATTTTACCTGCATTTGAAGTTGTACCGACAGATGTATAAGAATCATCAGATGCACAATACACATCAGCATCTAATTCCTTATCATACCAGTCATTGCCTATAATACCATGTACAGAAGGGCTAGCACCCGTGTAAACCGAAGTATGACCAGGCCCTGTACTGGTAGGCGCATAATTAAAATGGTTATTCTTACAATTGAAACCTTCCTCTACCAATCTTTTGAAACCATCTTTACCAAAATGATCATAAAAGCGTGTCAAATAATCATAACGCATTTGATCTACAATAATACCAACCACCAATTTTGGCTTTGACCTTAACTGTTCATCACTTTCGTCATCCTTGTTCCTGTTTTGCGCCGATAAATCTGCCGTAAACAAAATTGCCCCAAAACACATAGCAACAATAAAATTCAATCTCATTTTCATACTTATACATTTGAACCGTAAAAATAAAATAATTTACACCTTTAAAAATTAAACCGAGGTTAAATCAAGTGCTTTATTGTTATTTTTACGATAAGAATTCTATTTTTAATCAATGAATTATTTAGCATCTGTAGGAAGCTATGCAATTATGATCCGTGAGGTATTTAAAAAACCTACTAAATGGAGAATAATGAAATCGCTTATTTATAAAGAAATAGACGAATTGATTTTTAGCTCTTTGGGCATTATCATTTTTATCTCCTTTTTTATTGGTGCTGTTGTTGCCATACAAACCGCTCTTAATTTAACGAACCCATTAATACCACGAAACCTAATTGGTTTTGCTACTAGGCAATCCGTTATACTAGAGTTTGCACCTACATTTGTCTCTATTATTATGGCTGGAAAAGTAGGTTCTTACATTACATCGAGTATTGGTACAATGCGAGTGACGGAACAAATAGATGCATTAGAGGTTATGGGGGTCAATTCATTAAACTACTTGGTCTTCCCAAAAATTATAGCTATGCTTTTTTATCCCTTTGCTATAGCAATCTCAATGTATGTGGGGATTTTTGGCGGATGGATGGCCGGTGTTTTTGGCGGATTCTTAACAAGTGCTGATTTTATTACCGGACTTCAAACAGATTTTGTTCCGTTTCATATTGCCTATGCTTTTGTAAAAACATTGATATTTGCTTTTGTCATAGCTACAATACCTTCTTTTCATGGTTTCTACATGAAAGGTGGTGCTTTAGAAGTTGGCAAAGCAAGTACGACATCATTCGTTTGGACTAGTGTTGTCATCATCATATTGAATTATATTTTAACCCAACTTTTATTAGGATAATGATAGACGTTCGAGACATACATAAATCTTTTGGTGACGCCCATATCCTTAAAGGAATTTCCACCACCTTCGAAAAAGGAAAAACCAATCTAATAATTGGACAAAGTGGTTCTGGTAAAACAGTTTTCCTTAAATGTCTTTTAGGTCTTTTTGTACCTGATGAAGGTGGAATTGCCTATAACGGTAAACTATATTCTGAACATACGGATAATGAGAAAAGAGACTTACGTCAGGAAATGGGAATGGTTTTTCAAGGCAGCGCTCTTTTCGATAGTATGACGGTAGAAGGTAATGTAACCTTCCCTCTAGAGATGTTTACAAATCAATCGAGATCTGAAATGAAAGATCGCGTAGATGCGGTTCTTAAGAGAGTTAATTTAGTAGATGCAAATCATAAATTTCCTTCTGAAATTTCAGGAGGTATGCAAAAACGCGTGGCCATAGCTCGTGCCATTGTGATGAATCCGAAATATCTTTTTTGCGATGAACCAAATTCTGGCCTTGATCCCAAAACTGCTATTCTTATAGATGACCTCATTAAAGAAATTACAGAGGAGTACAATATTACAACAGTCATCAATACGCATGACATGAATTCGGTAATGCAAATAGGAGAAAAAATTATTTTCCTTAAAGACGGACTCCTGGAATGGGAAGGAACTAAAAACGAAATTTTTAAAACCGATAATGAGGCGGTTACTAATTTCGTGTATTCATCTGATCTCTTTAAAAAAGTACGCCAGATGTACCTTCAAGAACAAAATTAATCTTTAGGAATTTCTTTTATTTGAATATTCTTATTGTTTAGCCTCAATCGTAACCACTCCTGTAATTTATTCATATCCTTTACAGTCTCTACTCTATTTGCTTCTTTTTTCCAAGTAACCTCAAATAAAGGTATACTATCAGTCTTTGTAAAATCAGTAGAGATTAAATAAGCATATCCTAAACGTTCTAAATTTTCATAATTCGTTTTCGCTTCGAGACTAATTTCTTTAAAAGGGATTTGATTAGATGAAATCTGATTATATCGAGTCAATTCAGTTTCTAAAAATTTGATTTTCTCATCCTTACTAGATAAAATGCTCTTTTGTGATTCATATAATTCATTCACATACTTTAACTCATTCGCATCACCGTTTCTTGAACCTTGAACAACATTAAGCACGCTTCCTTTTAATTGTTTGTATTCGGCCATTTGAGTACGCCAAGTCGCTATTACGTTTTCTGGTATAGCTTCGTTACCCATAAAAACCAATTCTATTTTAGAATTTTGACCGTTGTTATAAACTACCTCGCTAAAATCTTTTAAAAACTTGCCTTCACCTGAAAATTGATAAGGCTCAATTTTCTCTGTTATAAAATTATCGGCATCTCTAGTAAATAATGATTTTTGAAAAACATTATAAAAAGTAAACCCTGCTGGTATCATAACTAAAATAGCTAATAATGATGCTAATCTACTTATCAATCTTCTCCTTTGAGAATTGACATAACGCACCATTGGAAAACGCAACAACTTTATTACAAGAAATGTCGCTAACGCTATAAAAATAGTATTGATTATAAAAAGGTACATTGCCCCAGTTGCGTAAGACCAATTTCCTATCGCTAAACCAAAACCTACAGTACACAAAGGTGGCATTAATGCTGTTGCGATAGCTACACCAAAAATAACACTTGCTATAGTTCCTTTTTTTGCCCGTGCAATAACCAATGCCAAACCACCAAAAAATGCGATAAGCACATCTCTAATATCGGGTGCTGTCCTCGCCAATAGTTCAGAAGATTCATCTCTTAACGGAAAAAATCGGTAAAATAAGTACGCTGTAATGACACTCAACACCACCATTACCGTAAAATTCTTTAGAGACCTTTTTAAGGTATCTATATCATTAATCGCCACAGACATACCTATTCCTAAAATAGGTCCCATAAGTGGCGAAATTAACATCGCACCAATTACAACTGCAGTAGAATTAGCATTTAGACCAATTGAAGCAATAAAAATGGAGCAAATAAGAATCCAAGATGTATGCCCCTTAAAAGGTATGTCGGCAATAATAGCTTCCTTTGTTGCTTGTTGGTCCGTATTGGTACGAATATCTAACAGCTCGGAAAGAAATTTTTTAACACTACCTAAAAGACCTTGAAAATCTTTTCTAACCTCATCACCACCGTTACCCTCATTGCTAGTTGGAGTGATATTGTCTTGATCTAAATTATTTTCCATATCTATGCGAATTCATCACCGAAGGTATCTTTTACCTTATTGAGAACTTGTTTTATATCTTGCTCTTTTGCCTTAGGATAAATTAGTAGCACCTCATCTTTATCAACAATAATATAATCATTTAAGCCATCGATTACAATAACTTTACCAGCCTTAGACCTAATCATATTACCACTTGCATCTTGAGTTAAGACTTTTGCATTTACTATAGCATTATTATTTTCTTCTTTGTCAAGCTTATCATATAAAGAGCCCCAAGTACCCAAATCGTTCCAATCAAAAGTTGCTTCTAACACGTAAATAGCATTTGAATTTTCTAAAATAGCATAATCAATAGAAATGTTTTCTGCCTTAGGATAATTCTCTGAAATAAATTTCCTTTCATCTTCTGTATTAAAGCAAACCAAACCATCTCTAAATAATTTATATTGTTTAGGTTGATACTTTTCAAAGGCATTTACAATGGTTTTTGCGCTCCACATGAATATGCCTGCATTCCACAGAAAATTACCTTGCGCTAGAAAATCTTTTGCAGTTTCATAGTCTGGTTTTTCTCTAAACTGATTTACCTTTTTAATTTGTGCAGTATCCTCATTATTGTATTCTATATATCCAAACCCTGTATTTGGAAAGGAAGGTTTTATACCTAAGGTGCATAATACATCTTCAGTCTCACATTTTTTAAAACAAGCAGTAACATCTTTTGCGAAAGCTTCTTCATCTTCAATCCAGTGATCACTAGGCGCTACTATCATTACCGCATCTTCATTCATTTTCTGAATTTTCATTGCAGCATATAATATACAAGGTGCCGTATTTCTCATTGCAGGCTCAAGAACTACTTGCTCCTGTTTCACCATAGGTAATTGCTCTAAGACCAAATCATTATAGCGTTCATTTGTAAGAATTAAAATATTCTCGGCAGGTATAAACTTGTTCAATCTTTGAAATGTTTTCTGTATGAGTGTGGTACCTGTACCCAACATATCATGAAATTGCTTTGGATTTTCACTTGTACTTATTGGCCAAAATCTAGATCCTACTCCACCAGCCATTAAAACGGCATAATAATTTTTGTTCATGTCAGCTTTTTATTAATTCTACTTCGGCGTTTGGTTGAAAAAGAAACATCCTGCCTGTCGATATTTCTACACATTCATAGCGCTTTGTTCGTTTATTTCCTTTTTTAAAAAGTTTACCATTATACATGCGAAAAATGCTACCTATCGGTAATTCGTAAACGTAAGTTTTTTCTGATTGTTGTTCATCGAATTGTTTTAAAGCAATGGATAAGTGAGCATCTGTACTACTACTGGCTTTAGGGTTCTTAAAATGTCTGGCCAATAAAGGAAGTAGTTGAGAAGGAAATACCTCAGGCCGAATAAAAGGAAGCATTAAATATTGAAACGTTCTTTTCCACTCTATTCCGTGTGGCTTAATATTGCGTCCGTACTTCTCAAATGCAACCAAGTGCGCTATTTCATGAATTAGCGTGATTAAAAACCTATATTTATTCAAAGATGCGTTAACAGTAATTTGATGATTACCATCTTTTCTTCTTCTATAATCCCCATGCCTAGTAACACGTTCATTCACGATTTTCAGATGAACCTGGCTATCTTTGATTAGCTTAAAACAAGGGCTAACAGCCAACTCTGGAAGATATTTCGTTAATGTTTGTTGCATTCTTAAGGAGTACTACTACTTACTTGTAATATTTTACCGTTATATAGTTTTTGACCGTTCAATGCAAAATTCATAACATACTCAGCCATCTCAATTGCCGAAACCGGTGCCTTATATCCCGGAAATGCTTCTTCTAGCATTTCAGTCTGTACGGCTCCTAATGCTAGTGCATTAAAAGAAGGACCTGTCTCTTTAAATTCTTCCGCCAGTAATTCGGTTAAAGTTAATACCGCACCTTTACTTGAACTGTATGCTGATAAACCTGGAAACTTTGCACTACCTTGTATACCTCCCATAGAGCTTATCGTAAGCACATGTCCATCCTTAGCCATAAACGGAACAACCAATTTAGTCATTGCAGCAACCCCAAAAACATTCACTTCATAGACCGACTTGAATTCTTCTTCTGTAGTTTCCAAAAATGGCTTGTTTAACAATCTACCTGCATTATTTATTAATGCTCTAACAGTTCTATTATCTTTTAAAAAATCAGCTAATTTTTCACGGTCAGAAATTGAAGACACATCGAAGGAAAATGAAACAATATTTTTATGATTAAGCTTTTTTATCGGTTGTTCATTTCTAGACAACGCTAAAACCTTATAACCAGCATCTGCTAATAATTTACTTAGTTCAAAACCGATTCCTCTACTGGTGCCTGTAACAATAATGTATTCCATTAATTATACTTTACTTCCTTAATAGGAGAATTTATAATACCTGTAAGCATTGGTATGGTTTCATTAACAATTGTTGCCATATATATATAATCCATTAAGGAAGCTTCATCTCCTACTTTATGGTATTCCCCAAAATTAGTAAAATCGAAAGAACTATATGTTTGTGATGGAACATTAAATGCATCGTGAAAAGGAGCATTATCTGAACGCCTAAAAAGATTAAATTCCTTTGCTTTAGGCAGAAAACCTACAAATTTTTTGTTTGCATATCTATTACTGACATCTGCCAAATTCGATAATTCATATCCTGTTAAATATAAACTGTGATCCTTGTCAACCATTGGAACGCCAACCATCTCAAAATTGAGCATAGTATACAAATCTATATTCTCTGCTTTTAATCTTTCGGCCAAATGTTTTGAGCCAAGTAGTCCCTTTTCTTCCGCAGAGAAAAGAGCAAAAATAATGCTTCGTTTGTTCTTTTTAATGTTACCAAAATATCTAGCAAACTCCAAAACTGTAGTTGTTCCAGAAGCATTATCATTTGCTCCATTTGCAATACTATCGACCACTTGGCCACTCATTAAGCCAATATGATCATAATGTGCACCTATAATTATAACCTCATTTTTAAGTTTAGCATCTGTACCTGGCAAATAACCTACAACATTATAAGCCGTTCCATCAGAATAGTTTGATAAGGTATCACGATAAGAAGAAAAATAAGGTTGAATATTATTCTTCTCAAATACATTTTGTATAAAGTCTGCAGCCTTGGAGATACCTTCGCTACCCGTATCTCTACCTTGCAATTCATCTGAAGTTAGAAATAACATAATATCCTCAATATTTTTAGGAGTGCTATATGCCTTAAGCTTTGATGTTAAACCAGAAGATTTAATACCTTCCCCATTATTAGGTTTAGGTTGCAAAACGTCATTTTGAACCACTTTGGAATTATTGGTAGGATTCAAAACTGTAGCTTGCTCTACTTTTGCTCCACCACAACCTAATAATAAAATACTAAAAATGGCAATGATTATATGCTTCATATTGTTGTTGTTGGGTTTAAAATCTAAAGATAAAAAAAGCATCCCGTTGAAAGGATGCTTTAACAATTCTATTTATAAAATCAATTTCTTATGCTAACATAGTAACTGGATTTTCTACGAAATAACGTAATGTCTGGAGAAATTGAGCTCCTACAGCACCATCAACAGTTCTATGATCACAGGCCAATGTTAATTTCATTGTATTACCTACCACGATTTCACCATTCTTAACAACTGGTTTTTCGACTATAGCACCTACTGATAAGATTGCAGAATTAGGCTGATTTATAATACTTGTAAATTCTAGTATACCGAACATACCCAAGTTTGATACGGTAAACGTACTACCTTCCATTTCTGAAGGTGCAATTTTCTTATTACGAGCTTTACCTGCCAAGTCTTTAACTGCGCTTCCTATTTGTGTTAAACCCAATAAATCTGCATGTTTTACAACTGGCACAACTAAACCTTCATCTACTGCTACCGCAACACCCATATGAATGTGCTTATGATATTTTGTTGTATCTCCGTTCCACGAAGTATTTACTTGTGGATGTTTTCTAAGAGCCATCGCACACGCTTTTAATACCATATCGTTAAAAGAAACTTTGGTATCTGGTAAACTATTTATTTGAACTCGAGATGCTTTCGCATTGTCCATATCCACCTCAATGGTTAGATAAAAATGAGGTGCATTAAATTTAGAATTACCTAAAGCTTTGGCAATTGCCTTGCGCATGTTTGAATTCTTAACTTCTTCTGTGCCTACTTCACCAGAAGGTAATGCCATAGATACAGGTTGAGAAACTATAGCACTTTCAGCTTTTACTTCTGAACTCGCTGGTTTAGCGTCTGTACTCGGAGTATAATTTTCAATATCTTTTTTAGTAATTCTACCATTATCTCCTGTACCGGTAACTTTTAATAAATCGATACCTTTATCCTCCGCTATTTTTTTAGCTAAAGGAGATGCAAATATTCTTTCTCCATCAGATACTGATTTAGAAGCCTCTTTATTCTCAGTTGAACTTTCTGATTTCTTTTCAACTTCTTTAGACGTAGTAGTTGATTTCTTTTTACCGCCTCCAGTTACACTACTTAAAACAGCATTAACATCTGTACCTTCTGGACCAATAATTGCCAAAACTTGATCTACAGGAGAAGATTCACCTTCTTGAAGACCGACATACAACAACTTACCAGAATAAAAAGACTCAAATTCCATAGTCGCCTTATCTGTCTCAATCTCAGCTAATATATCACCTTCTTCAACATCGTCACCTACATTTTTTAACCAGCTAGCCACGGTACCTTCTTCCATGGTATCACTTAATCTAGGCATTTTAATTACTTCTACTCCTTCAGGAATTTCAGCACTACCTTCAGCATCGTCAGACATTTCCTCTGAAGTTTCTTCTGTAGCATCTTCACTTTCTGATGATTTATCTTCTGAAACCGCTGCTGTACCTCCACTAATTAAACCGGAAACATCTTCACCCTCTTCACCAATAATCGCCAATAAGGTATCAACAGGAGCTGCCTCACCTTCTTCAATACCTATATATAATAAGGTACCTTCATTGAATGATTCGAACTCCATCGTCGCTTTATCTGTTTCGATTTCAGCTAAGATATCTCCTTCTTCAATTTTATCACCAACCTTTTTCAACCATTTAGCCACGGTACCTTCTTCCATGGTATCACTTAAACGGGGCATATTTACTACTATAGCCATCTAATTACAATTTATGTTGAACAAATGGAAAATCCTCTTGTTCGTAAACCATATCATATAATTGGTTTACTGGTGGATAATCTGATTCTTCTGCAAACTTCTCACATTCCTTAACCATTTCTTTGACATTTTTGTCAATATCCTTGATTTCGGCATCAGTTGCGTATTTATTTTCTTTTATAATATCCAACACTTGAGTTATTGGATCTATCTTCTTGTACTCTTCAACTTCATCTTTTGTTCTATAATGCTGTGCATCAGACATTGAGTGGCCTCTATATCTGTATGTCTTCATTTCAAGAAAAGTTGGTCCACCACCACTTCTAGCTCTATCAATCGCTTTGCTCATTTCTTGAGCAACCGTAACTGGATTCATACCATCAACCGGTCCACATGGCATTTCGTATCCCAAACCTAATTTCCAAATTTCAGTAGAAAAAGAAGTTCGTGCCACAGAAGTACCCATTGCATAACCATTATTTTCACATATAAAAACTACAGGTAATTGCCATAACATGGCTAAGTTAAAAGTTTCATGTAAAGACCCTTGTCTAACAGCACCGTCACCCATATAACATAAAGTCACAGCTTCTCTACCGTGGTACTTATCACCGAATGCCATACCAGCACCTAAAGGTATTTGACCACCTACAATACCATGACCACCATGAAAACGATGTTCTTTAGAAAAAATATGCATAGACCCTCCCATACCCTTGGAAGTACCTGTTACTTTCCCAAAAAGCTCAGCCATTACTCTTTTAGGATCAACTCCCATACCTATTGGCTGAACGTGATTTCTATAAGCAGTTATCATACGGTCTTTAGAAAGATCCATTGCATGTAAGGCTCCTGCAAGAACTGCTTCTTGGCCATTATACAAATGAAGAAATCCTCTTACCTTCTGCTGAATATATACAGCAGCCAATTTGTCCTCAAATTTTCTCCAAAATAGCATGTCGGCATACCATTTTAAATACGTTTCCTTGGTGATTTTTTTCATCAATTTTAACTAAAGGTTTAATTCTTTATAGATTCCAAAGGTTAAACTCACCTAGGTATCGAAGAAGAGCAAAAATACACATATAAATGAATCGATAAAAATAATAGAAGTAAATCAGTTAAGAAATTATATGCTTAACAAATAAGATATTTAACGTGTTTATTCACAACCTTTCTATAAAAATTTCAATTTAAAAAAGTACTATTAAAGCCTAAAGGGAGTAAATCTGCTAATGAATTACATTCTATTATACTACCTGTCTCTCCCATTAATAGTATTCTTATTGGCTCGCCTTGTCTAAATTCATATTCTGAAATCGACTGCCTACAATTACCACAAGGCGCAGCCGGCTCATTCACTTCGTGATTTAAGGATGCTGCAGAAATAGCGATTGCCTTTATTTTCACACCAGGATATTTCGCACCAGCATAAAAGACAGCAACTCGCTCTGCACAAAGGCCAGATGGATATGATGCATTTTCCTGATTATTACCTTCAATTATCTCACCATTCTCTAATAATACAGACGCACCTACATAAAAATCGGAATACGGGGCATATGCTCTTTTTCTTGCACTTACTGCCAAATTCATTAGCGCTTCATCTGCTTTCTGTAATTCTTTTAGGGTATTATATATTGTAATAGAAAAGCTTATATCCTTTTGAATAGCCATATGTATCTTTTAAATGTTAATCTACGAATTAATAATTGAGTATGATTTAAAAATGAAAGCATAAAAAAACCTGCATGATAGCAGGTTTCTTTATTATATTATTTAGATATTAATCATTGTAATATTCTTCCCCTAAATTAAAAGTAAGTGAAAATCTTAAAGTATTCTCTAATGGATTTCTAACTTGAGATGTTGAAAATAAATAAGATAAATCTATTTGAGCTGCCTTAAATTTAAAACCAGCACCTAAAGTGAAAAATTTTCTAGAACCTTTTTCCTCACTTTCATTAAAATAACCTGTTCTAAGCATGAACGCATCTTGATATGTGTATTCTGCACCCAAAGCCCATGTAAACTCTTTTAACTCTTCACTAAAACCATCAGGCGCATCGGTAAAAGAATTGAATATACCACTGAATCCGCTTTCATTTTGATAAATATCATTATCGGCCGAATCAACATCACCGTCATTATCATAATCTTGTGGAGTCGGCACAAGAAGCTTATTGAATTCCGTTGTTAAACCTACCACATTATCTTGATCTAAAATAAAATCAAAACCACCTCCAAAACTCAAATTACTAGGCAAGAAGTTCTCTTGTCCACCAGCATCATATTGAATTTTACCCCCAATATTGGAAAAATTAAAACCTCCCCTCCATCGACCATCAAAATTATTGTATGCTATCTCATCAGATCTGTAATACCCTGCAACATCAACTGCAAAAGAACCTGCAGCCTGAGAATCTTCTGAACCATTTTGAGGCAATTTCAAATTTGACCTTATGTATCGACCTGCTACTGCCATTGAAAACGTAGGACTTAATTTCAATGAATACGAACCATCTAAAGCTAACTCATTTGGTTTTGCAATAGTACCTGGATCATTCGCAAATTGTCTTAATTCTATTTCACCCAAAGTAAAGTACCTAAGACTTACCGCGAAAGCACTCTGATCATCTATTTTATTAAAATAACTAGCATTCAACAAAGAAATGTCTGTTATTATGCTTTCTAAATAAGGAGTATAACTAACACCAATACCCATTTTACGTTCTGCAAAAGCAAATTTAGCAGGATTCCACTGTTGGGAAAATGCATCTGTAGATGTTGCCACACCCATATCACCCATACCCGCTGATCTGGCATCGGCCGCAATCGTAAGGAATGGTACAGCTGTAGTAATTACACGTTGGTCATCCTGCGCGAAGACATTCCCAATTACAAGTACAAAGAAAATTATTGAAATTTTTCTCATTATAGAACAGTTCTTTATATTTTTAAAGCCGAAATATAGTGTTTTCATTATTTCAACTTTAATATTTTACATGTAAACGTCCTTTTTCCCGTTATCTTGCATGAATATTAAGTTTTTTATCAGAAAAAGTTCATTCTACATTAAATGAGCATCCATTAAAGTATAATCAACACTGAAAATCACCTAGTCGAATTCTACCATAAAAAGAAATCTTCAAAACCATACTATTTAGCTGTTTTACACGTTATCCTATTTAAGCGGACCCAATATTTATTACAGGTTCGATTCGTGATGATTAAATTTATTTTGAATTGTAAAATAATCTCACAAAAACACCGTTCTATTGAGCGAAAGTGACAAACAAATTAAAAGAAAACATAGTATCATATTGTTATAGTCGCCAAACAACTATAGAATATGAAAATTGAACTCAAGTCCTAATTATGAAAAAACATTTAATAAAAGTTGTACTCTCATGCACTGTTATTGTAGGAGGTTTTACAGTAAATAGCTGCTCTAAATCTTCATCCTCAAAAAACACGTCTAGAGCTACAGGTTGGAAAATAAATGCCAAGGAAGGTGGATTTCAATATAATACCGACTTCAAAGAGCAAGAAACTGCTCCAGGATTGGTATTTGTTGAAGGTGGTACTTTCACCAAAGGAAAGGTACAAGATGATGTCATGCATGATTGGAACAACACACCGACCTCTCAACATGTTATGTCCTTTTACATGGATGAGACCGAGGTAACCAACGTAATGTATTTAGAATATCTAGATTACCTTAAAAGTGTCTATCCTCCAGAGAATCCTAAATACACCAATATTTATGTAGGTGCATTACCAGACACATTGGTTTGGAGAAACAGATTAGGTTTCAACGAAACTATGACTAACAATTATCTAAGGCACCCAGCATATGCGGAATACCCTGTAGTAGGTGTAAACTGGATTCAAGCTACTCAATTCGCCAAATGGAGAACCGACCGTGTTAATGAGGTTATGTTAGAAAGAGAAGGATATTTATCTGAAGATGCAAAATATCAAGCAGCTACAGGAGAAGTGCAAGGAACTTTTAGTACTGAAGCTTACCTAAATAGACCTGAATCTGTTTATAACGGACAAATTGATTCTCTTCAAGGGAAAATGAAAAAAGATAGTACATCTACTTTCGCAAAAAGAAGTAGCGGTATCATTATGCCAGAGTACAGACTTCCTACAGAAACAGAATGGGAATATGCTGCCCAAGCACAAGTTGGACAAAGGGAATACAATAATTATCGTGGTAGAAAAAAATACCCATGGGAAGGTGATTATACTAGAAATGGACAACGTGTAGGTAGAGGTGACCAATTAGCTAACTTCAAACAAGCTAAAGGTGATTATGGCGGAATTGCAGGATGGTCTGATGATGGTGCTGATATTACTGCAGAAGTTATGTCATACAAACCAAATGACTTAGGTCTTTACGACATGGCTGGTAACGTTGCAGAATGGACGGCTGATGTTTATCGCCCTATAGTTGATGATGAAGTAAGTGATTTCAACTATTACAGAGGTAACATTTATATGAAAAGCGCCATCGGTGAAGACGGAAAAGTTAATATTCTTAGAGATTCAATTGTTTACGATACCTTACCTAACGGAAAAGTTGTAGCCGTAAACCTACCAGGAGAAATAAAAATGATACCTGTTGATGAAGAAGAAACCTATTTAAGAACAAATTTTTCTTCTAGCGATAATAGAGGCTACAGAGATGGTGACGCAGGCTCTTCTAGATTCTATGATAGATTTAGTGACGATGAAGAACAGGACCCAAACAAGAAAATGTATAATTCTCCGAAGCATTCAGTTGATAGAGATTCTTTAGGAAACCTTATCAAAGGATATGATGATTCAAACAACAGAACAACGCTTATTAATGATGAAGTAAGAGTTTACAAAGGTGGTTCTTGGAGAGACAGGGCATACTGGTTAGATCCAGCTCAAAGAAGATACTTACCAGAGTATATGGCAACAGATTATATCGGTTTTAGATGTGCAATGTCTAGAGTTGGTTCAAAATCTAAAACCAAAAACAAAACTGTTAGAGGAAAAAAAGCTAAATAATTTTTCTACATACGATTTTAAAAAAGCCCTTTCTTAAAGGGCTTTTTTTTATCTTCGATTTCATGAACGTTCAAGACTTACATTCAATTTTTTTAGAGTTTCCGTCTGTTAATACAGATACTAGAAAAATTAAGAAAAATGATATTTTCTTTGCTTTAAAGGGCGATAATTTTAATGGCAACACATACGCGAAGCAGGCTCTTTACAGTGAAGCCAGCTATGTCATTATTGACCAAGAGGAATACTACATTAACGAGAAAACCATTCTTGTCGATGACGTATTAGTAACGCTTCAACAACTAGCGAATTATCATAGAAATTTCTGTAACGCACAAGTAATTAGCCTTACCGGCAGCAATGGTAAAACCACCACAAAGGAATTGATAAATGCAGTTCTCGCAAGGAAATATAAAACCATTGCCACTAGGGGCAACCTAAACAATCATATAGGAGTACCACTAACCCTACTCACTATCAAACCTGATACAGAAATCGCCATTGTTGAAATGGGTGCGAACCATTTGAAAGAAATAGAATTTCTCTGTGAAATTGCGGAACCAGATTTTGGATATATCACCAATTTCGGCAAAGCCCATTTAGAAGGTTTTGGTGGTATTAAAGGCGTTATAAAAGGTAAAAGTGAGCTGTATGAATATCTCACTAAAAACAATAAATCCATTTTTTTAAATGCAGATGATTCCATTCAATTAGATAAACTAAAGAATTATACCAGAAAATATGGTTTTAGTTCAACCAATTCAAAATATTATCAAATTGAATTATTAGAAGCTCAACCTTTTGTAATAACCAAGGTAGAAGATGAATCTATAACAACTAACCTAATTGGCTCTTACAATTTTCATAATTGCTGCGCAGCAATTATAATTGGAAAATTTTTTAATGTTGAATTAAAAGAAATTAAAATTGCATTAGAACAATACACACCTGACAACAATAGGTCTCAAATCATCAATTCAAATGGACACTACATTATTTTAGATGCTTACAATGCGAACCCTTCAAGCATGAAGGTTGCTATTGAGAATTTTGATTCTTTAAATAACACTAACAAGACAATGATTCTAGGTGACATGTTCGAATTAGGAGAATCAGCCAAAGAAGAGCATCAGCGAATTGTTGAATTGACAAGAACAATGCAATTTAACCAAGTGCTATTCGTTGGAGAAAACTTCTATAAAACCCAAACAGATTCTATTAAACTGAGAAGCTTTGAAGACCTCAAAAACTTCATTAAAGAAAATAGCTTAAAATCAAACTCATCCATACTTATAAAAGGATCACGAGGTATGGCGCTAGAAAGAGTTTTAGATTACCTCTAACCTTAATTAACTTTTAATACTTGTGGGATATACTGGATTCGAACCGGTGACCTCTGCCCTGTCAAGGCAGCGCTCTAAACCAACTGAGCTAATATCCCATTAAAACTAAGATAAGATAAAGACGCTTCTTATCTATAAACAAAACAGCTTAAAATTAAAAAAAGGCTCCCATTTTCATGGAAGCCTTTTAACCTGTGGGCCCTACTGGATTCGAACCAGTGACCCCCTGCTTGTAAGGCAGGTGCTCTGAACCAACTGAGCTAAGAGCCCCAAAAGGAGTGCAAATATATAATAGTTTTACAATTCACAAAAGAAAAATCAATAAAAAATTAAAGAACTTCTGCTACCACAAAATTACTTCCTCCAACAAAAATGAAATCGTTTTCTGAAGCTTGCTTTTTTGCAGCTTTAAGAGCCTTACTAACAGACTTATATGATGCACCTCTCAAATTAAACTGAACACTTCTCTTTAATAATAATTCCTCATCAAGACCTCTAGAAATTTTAGGTTTGCAAAAATAATAGATTGCATTCGTTGGTAATAACGGCAATATCGCACTGATATCTTTATCTTTTACAAAACCGATTACCACATGAAGTTGTTTATATTCTTGTTCTAGTAATTGATTTATTACAATTGAAAGACCTTCTTTATTATGTGCTGTATCACAAAATATTTTTGGATTACTTCCAATTTGCTGCCAACGCCCCATTAAAGAAGTATTTTCCACCACCTTCTCTAAACCTTGAACAATATGTTGCTCATTAATATTAAAACCAATCAGCTCGTTTAAAGTGGCCAACACCCCTTTAATATTCTTTTTTTGATATGAACCTAACAGTCCTATTTTATAATCCAGGTATGTCTTGTCCTCTGCAAAGATTATTGCGGCGTTTAACTGCTTAGCCGTATGCTTAAAAACTGGCGCTGTCTCTTCATTAAATTCACTGATGACAACAGGAACATTCTCCTTTATTATGCCTGCTTTTTCATAAGCTATCTTCGAAAGAGTGTCACCTAACAGATCAGTATGATCCAATCCTATGTTTGTTATTAAACTTACCTCTGGAGTTATAATATTCGTAGAATCTAATCGACCGCCCAAACCAACTTCTATGATTGCAATATCAACATTTTCCTTTGAAAAATATGAAAACGCCATACCCACGGTCATTTCAAAAAACGACAATTTATTTTTTTTAAAAAAAGATTGATTTTCGTCGATAAAATCAATAACCCACTTTTTTCCAATCTTCTTTCCATTGATTCGAATACGCTCTCTAAAATCCTTTAAATGGGGTGACGTATACAATCCAACCTTATACCCTCCTTCTTGCAAAACAGAGGCCAACATATGGCTACTAGAACCTTTTCCGTTGGTTCCTGCCACATGTATACTTTTAAATTTTTTGTGTGGATTATTTAATTGAGAGGAAAATGAATTAATACCATCCATTTTGCCATTAAAAGCGACCTTACCTTTATTCTGATACATTGGAAGTTGTGTGAACATCCAATCTAAAGTCTCCTTATAGGTCACTCGCCAAGTTTGAAGTTTACAACAACAAAACCTACTTGTTGACTAGGCGCATTACTATCTAGATTCCATTTATGCATGAAAGCTGTTTTCTTTGCTGGCGCTAATAAACACGGATTATTATTAGTAGTACCCCTAACACCAGGTTCGGCACTAATTACCTTACCATTCCTATCTACTACAATTTTAACCACTACAATACCAGACTCATTACATTCTTGTTGAACCTTACCTTTGTTTACCAAAGACCGGCCATTTAGTCCATAACCTCCTGTTCCGCTACCAGAACCTGGGCTGCCATAATAACTCGTAGCATATGGGTCACCATCTGGCTGACCTTTATCCCCTGCCTTATTATCATCACCTTCGCTACCTGTGGCAGTTCCGTCGGACTTATTCAGCCCTCCCATCATTTCGTCTAAACGTTTCTTTTTCGCTTCTTGTTCTTGTCTTGCTTTATCTTCCGCATCCTTCTTCTGTTGCGCAATTCTAGCAGCTTCTACCTTTTTCTTGTTTTCAACCTCCTCGGCTTTTCTTTTAGCATCCGCTGCAGCTTCATCTGCTTTTCGCTTTACTTCTTTAGCCTGCTTAATTTTTATCGCTTCTTCACTTTCTTTCGTCAATAGCTTTTCAGCTGGCGCTTCTTTTTCGACCGCCGCTTCTTCAACTTCCTCTTGCTCTTCAATAGCCTCAGCAACTTCTTGCTTTGTTGGCTCTACAGGCGGAATTTCTAATGGCTCTGATTGAATTTTCTCTTTTGGCTGCACTTGACCACTACCAAAATCCGTAGTTCCAAAATTAACCGAAATACCATTTTCTTCAGGTGGATCCAAGTAAGTTAGACCAATATAAAATAAAACCAACAAAAGCGCACTTAGCAACAATGTTGTAAGTGTCAGTGATTTCTTCTTATGTGTCGTGTCTAAAAATGCCATTTAATTAGGCCGTACCGCCAAAATAACTTTATAATTATTTTTATTAGCTATATCCATAACATTAACAGCTTCTTTAATCGCTACACTTTCTTCCGCTCTTAGAATAATAGTAGGATTATCTTGACCCGCTAAGGCTTTCCTCAATTCAATTTCAACATACTCTCCATTAATTCTTTGATCATTTACAAAGTATTGAAGGTTTTTATCGATACTTACCGATACATTTTGAGTATTTGTCGACTTCCCTTTTGCCTTAGGCAACAACAAATCTAGTGCATTAGGTGAGTTAGCCGTTAACATGAAAAACACCAATAACAAGAATACAATATCTGTCATTGAAGACATGCTAAAGTCTGGACTGACTTTATTTCTTCCTTTTAATTTCATATTAAAAAATTAAAGAGGTTCGTTTAATAAATCTAGAAAATCAACAGCGTTAGCCTCCATTTTATGAATCACCTTATCAGTACGATTCACTAAGTGATTATAACCGACATAAGCAATAATACCTACTATAAGTCCAGCCACTGTTGTTGTCATTGCAGTATAAATACCTGATGCCAACGAACCCATTTCTGCTTGGCCACCACTACTTGCCATTTCATGAAAAGCAAGAATCATACCGATTACTGTTCCTAAGAATCCAATCATCGGCGCTGCACCAGCTACGGTAGCTAAAATACTTACATTTTTCTCTAGTTTGTACACCTCAAGTGTTCCTGCATTTTCTATAGCTGTGTTGATATCATCAAGCGGTTTTCCTATTCGTGAAATACCTTTTTCAGTTAATCTTGCTACTGGCGAATCTGTTTGGGCACAAAGAATCTTTGCAGCCTCTAGCTTGCCTGTAGTAACATGATCCCGTATTTGGTTCATGAAATTCTTATCTATTTTCGATGCTGCATTAACGGCTAAAAGACGTTCAAAGTAGATATACAATGCAACACCCAACATAACGAAGAGTACCGAAATTATGATTACACTACCCGTACCTCCATTTATGACTAAATCTATAACTGAAAGGGTTTTCTCCTCTGATATCAATTCATCGCCCGTATTCTGAGCCAAATCCTGGAATAATAACATATTTTTTTTAAGTATTGAATTTGCCTTTATAACGATGAATAGTGAATTAAATTATCCGTGAAACACAAAATCTCTTAATAATATAAAAACAGCAGCACCACTTATAAAACCGACAAATGCCAACCAAGTTATTTTCTTTAAATACCAGAAAAAATCAATTTTCTCCATACCCATTGCAACAACTCCAGCAGCAGATCCAATAATTAACATACTACCACCAGTACCAGCAGAATAAGCAATGAAATGCCATAATGGACTATCAAGAGCCTGCCCGAACATACCCATACTAGCCGCCACTAAAGGAACATTATCAATAACAGCGGAACCTACACCAAACAATAATACTACTATATCTGTATTTGGTATTGCTTCATTTAAACTTTGAGCATAATGGAATAACATTCCCAATGACTCCAAAGCTGCAACTGCCAAAAGAATACCTAAAAAGAAGAGTATACTCGGCAACTCAATTTTAGACAAAGAATGATGTACTGGACTATGATGTCCCTCACTATCTTGACCCTCTTGATCTACAGAAGAAATACTAAACTTCTTATTACTATAAATCTCCGCAAATGTAGCAACAAGAGCCAAGGATAACATCATACCAACATATGGAGGCAAATGTGTTATAGTCTTAAAAAAAGGCACAAAAACTATAGCTCCCAAACCTAGGTAAAGCATAATTGAACCGTATTTTGATTTCGGAGGTTCTTCTTCAAACTCACCTTCTATATTCCCTTTAAAAGCTTTGTTATTACTTGCTATTAACGTTGGCACAACCATACAAACAATAGAAGGTAATAAAACATGAATCACTAATTGCCCGGCTGTTACCTTATTAGCAATCCAAAGCATTGTAGTAGTAACATCACCAATCGGTGACCAAGCTCCACCTGCGTTTGCAGTAATTATTATCATACCCGCAAACCAAAGTCGTGTATTTCTATCACTAATCACTTTCTGTAAAATTGTAATCAGTACAATAGTTGCTGTAAGGTTGTCTATAATAGCCGAAAGTATAAAAGCTAATATAGCAAACATCCAAAGTAATTTCTTTTTACTACGCGTTCTAATATATCCCTTAATTGTAGCGAATCCATCAAAATAATCTATGATTTCAACGATGGTCATCGCTCCCAATAGAAATACTAATATTTCTGCTGTTTTCCCTAAATGATGTAATAATATTTCATCCAGATGGGTGGGCTCTAACTCTTGAAGCACCGTGTTAACTTCAAAAACATCCATATGACTTAAAGCAATAATAGCCCACAATATGGCCATCATGGCCAAAGCAGGGATAAGCTTATCTATTTTAAGGTTATGCTCTAAGGTAATGGCGAGATATCCTGCCAAAAAAACAATAATGATAATGGTTTCCATTTGCGTTGGTTTTTTAAATGACTACTAAGGTGTCAAATATAGGTTCTAATTCCAAAAAATTAAATCATCTAAAGATATTTAAAATTGGTTATGAAATCCTAATGTTTTTACAATATTACCGAAGATATCTGACATCCAAATAGTTAAATCATTACTAATATAATTTTAACAGGTTTTTATTGACCCCATTTTAACGTATAACAAAATGTTAAATATTTATAAACCTTATCAAAAGCACTTAACAGTTCAGATAAAACCTAACAAAAGTGCCGTTTTAAGTTTAGAATTCAACTAGTATATCTTTATCTTTGATAACATAACCCTTTACACAAAGTACATGGATTTTTCATTAACTGAGGAACAAAAACTTATTCAACAAGCAGCACGTGATTTCGCGCAAACAGAACTATTACCAGAGGTAATTGAACGAGATGACGCGCAGCGTTTTCCAAAAGAAGAAGTAAAAAAACTTGGCGAATTAGGCTTTTTAGGTATGATGGTCGACCCAAAATATGGCGGTAGCGGATTAGACACCTTATCCTATGTTCTTGCAATGGAAGAATTATCTAAAATTGACGCATCGACTTCTGTAGTTATGTCTGTCAACAATTCTTTGGTTTGCTGGGGTTTGGAAGCATTTGGCACTGAGGAACAAAAAGAAAAATATTTAACAAAAATTGCGACTGGAGAAATTCTTGGCGCTTTCTGCCTTTCTGAACCAGAAGCAGGCAGTGACGCAACTTCACAGAAAACAACCGCAATCGACAAAGGCGACCATTACATTTTGAATGGAACTAAAAACTGGATTACCAATGGAAGTTCTGCAAGCGTATATATAGTTATCGCCCAAACTGATAAAGAGAAAAAACATCGAGGCATAAATGCCTTAATTGTAGAGAAAGGCGTCGAAGGATTTGAAATTGGCCCAAAAGAAAATAAATTAGGTATACGAGGTAGCGACACCCATTCTTTGATGTTCAATGACGTTAAAGTCCCTAAGGAGAATAGAATTGGTGAAGATGGATTCGGATTCAAATTTGCCATGAAAACTTTGGCTGGCGGACGTATAGGCATTGCAGCCCAAGCATTAGGAATTGCAGCAGGTGCTTATGAAATGGCATTGAAATACTCAAAGCAAAGAAAAGCTTTCGGTACAGAAATCTGCAATCATCAAGCAATCGCCTTTAAATTGGCCGATATGCACACCGAAATACAAGCCGCACGACTATTAGTATATCAAGCAGCTATGGATAAAGACAATGGAAAGGATTATGACCTATCTGGCGCAATGGCAAAATTATACGCCTCAAAAGTAGCCATGGAAACTACGGTTGAAGCTGTTCAAATACATGGTGGAAATGGCTTTGTTAAAGATTATCATGTTGAACGTTTGATGCGTGATGCCAAAATAACTCAGATTTACGAGGGCACTTCAGAGATTCAAAAAATTGTTATTTCTAGGAGTATTTTGAGAGATTAATCTCTTCTTAACGATACAACCAACTGAAAAGGGAACAGCTATATGATATAGTTGTTCCCTTTTTTTACGTACGAGATTAAGATTCATTTTAAGAAGCTAATTGGATTCAGAGCTTTCGCTTCATAAATTAATGTCTTCATACATTTTTAATCAAATCCCCATCTTCCACTGAATTGTAAAACCAGTCCTCTTAAGCCATTGTTAATATGTTTATACCGCATTCTTAGAGCGTAGATTATCATGATTTTATTCTTTTAGTAAATAGTCAAAACAAATAATCATCTTTAATATAACCGCCTAATATCAACCATATGCGACTAATATTATAGCACTTGCGACCTGTCTTATAGTCTAAAAGGGTGCTCATATCTAGATTTACAATAGTGTTTTCAACGACGAGAACATTGTTAAAATTATAGACCATGAAAACGACCAAACAATTATTTCGACTTCTACTAGTGCTGTTTATAGGCATACTGGTATCCTATTGTTCTAAAGATAGTCCTAACTCCGATCCAACAGGTACTACCGAACCAACCATAACAGAACCTAAGGAACCCACAACATTGGATCTGGACGGCAATGGAGATATCTCAATCGTTTCGGACAATATAATTGAAACCGCTACAGGATATGAATTTAATGGTATGCTAAAAGCTAAAAACGATCAAGGCGAAGAGTTTGATGTGGTTGAAGGAGATATTTCGGTTGAAGTTGATGATTCTGGTGTTATAATTAGTATAACTGGTGAAGGATCACCTAATTTTCCAAACATAGGGAATTTTGAATCACTACTTGAAGAATTTGATATGAAGGAAGCAGTGAAATCACATATAGAATTTGAAACTGGATCATTTTATAAAACAAAATATAAAACTAAACTTCCTTTAGCTGATAATATTAAATATTTCCATTTTGAAGTACTTGACGAAGAGAATGGTAATTATGAACTGAAGTCGAAGGTCAATGATAAGGTTCACGACTTTGCGGAATTCTATCTAGATCCAGCAGATCCAGCGGTTTTCTATAAAATAAAATTACCGACTTTGTCTAAAGTTAAATCATTACAAAAATCGAAAAAAGTTCAGGAATTGATGGATAAAATTCTCGATAGGGCGACACAAGAAGGAATTGAGGATTTCGGTAATACTGCTGGAGATATTTCAGTTTCTTATGGATACTCCAATCAAGGACTTATTCCTTCACGCTCTTATGAATTTAGCAAACCTGAAAATTTTATACAACTTTTTGGGTATAGTGGCTTTGAAAGTTTATCATCACATTTATATCAAGGGGTTGAAAATATGCCCATGCCCATTCCATATACAGGTGGTATTCTGAAATTTTCGGGAGAGACCTTTTTTCATTACCCTATTAATCAATTAAGTCCTTCTGGAATCATACCAAGTAGGGATAGTTGGGCAAATTATTTTAATGACGTAGAGGTTGATAATTTAAATTATGGCTTTACGGGTAGTGTAGCTCCTAGTATAAAAGCCTTAGGAATGATTATGGGCGTTTTACCAAAAATAAATGATGTTCTAGGTTATGACATATTTGGCAAGGACATCAATATGGATATTGTCGCTGCAACTGAGCAAGGATACACTGCACTTATAGAAAACGAATCATATATGCGCTTCGGTGGTGAATTAAGAACACCTGTTGTAGCCGACATTTTAGGTAATCCTTTAAAAAAGTATATCAATATAGAGGAAAATGGAGGGATTTCCGAATATTTTTATTTCAGTCAAGGTTCTGAACTTGAAGATTGGAAGATTTATCTTGAGAGTGACTGTTCCATCGGCCTTCCAAACCTGAATTATTCTTCAACACCAGAATTTAAACTAATGTCCAATTCATATTTTTCATTAAGTGCAGATGGATTGAAAGTTTCAGGTAAGTTATCAGAAAACGTAGGACCGTTGGAGCTTAATGAAGAAGTCACGGGTATTATTAGCCCTGCTAACGGATTAGACCTTCTGACACACCAAGACTCCAATATTACCTTGTCTAATGGAATTGAACTTTTGAACACTAATTTAGATGTACATATTTCAACAATGGAAGGAATTACATTGGATGGAACGATTGACTTGCCCTATGGCATCGTGGATGCCGAAACCAAAGGAGAATTAAGTCCAGAAGGAATTTCCATGAGTGGATCCTTTACAAGTGACATAACTTTACCCAATGGCAGTAAAATTAGCACTTTTGGGACCGGTTTAGATTTCGGCATTTCAACTAATCCTGATGAAGGGATTTCCCTTGCAGGATTTATAGATGCCCCGCAAGGTATCGGCAGCGTTGCCGTGGAAGGTTTTATTAAATCGGGTGAATTATTCTTACACGGGAATTTCGATGGGAATGTAGACTTCAAAGGTGTAAGTCTGTATACTGCGAATGGTGAAATAACAATTTCAAGTGCTGAAGGGTTTAAAGTCTCCGGAGGATTTGATTTACCGATGACAAGTGCTAATATATCCGGTTTTATAACCAATAATGGCATTGAAATGGCGGGTAGCGTTACAAGAGGGCTTACTGTGGCAGGCAATGAATATACACTATCCAATTCTCAAGTTCATGCAAGCAGTGTAACAGGGGTGCAAATATCAGGTAATATGAACCTATATTTTATTCAAACCAACGTTTCGGGTTCTATCAATCCAGATAATAGTTTTTCATTATCGGGCACTGTTAAGAAAAACCTAGGTCCTTGGGAATCTACTATTAATACCACGGTAACCCAAGGTGGCATATCATTAAGTGGCACTGGTTGTTTGGATGTTCCATTTATAGGCAGTCAATGTCAATCGCTTTCTTTCCAACCGAATTGGTCAGCAAAAACAGTAAGGGTATGTAGAGGTTCAATATGTCATACATTTTAAAAGTACGTTTTTAAAGATTTCCCAAGAGAGCATCTTCTTAGTTATAGGAGATGTTTTTTTGTTATAATTAACAATTGCTTTTAATTAAAAACTTCGGTGTTAAAAGCTATTTCCGTAAGTGTCAGTGCATTTTTAAAGACCTATTAATAAATTAGCTACAGAATGTATTTAATCCAACTTTTGCTTACATATCAGGCTAAGAACATACTTATACTGGAGACAAATCGGTAGATTAATTCTGCATGTCAGAAGGAGTATACCCATACTGCTCATGGAAACATTTGGTAAAATAAGAAGGACTAGAAAACCCAACTTGGTAGGCTATTTCTGAAGAGGTGGCCGCATTTTGTTTCAGAAGGTCATGGGCACGTTGCAAACGAAAAGACCTTATAAATTGGGTCGGGGCTTGATCTAACAAGGCCTTCAATTTTCTATGTAATTGGGAACGGCTCATACCAATAGTCAACGCCAGCTGTTCAACACTAAATAGGTCATCAGCCATATGTTCTTCCACCACCTTGATTATTTTATTAAGAAAGATTTCATCTACCGAATTAACAGCAATATCACTGGGTCTAAGTACGGCCTCTCGCTTGTATTTCTCCCGTAGCTTTTTTCTTGAGGCAATGAGATTGTTCACTTTCAACAATAATTCTTTTGGAATAAAAGGTTTAGTCATATAATCATCTGCACGGGTCTCCAACCCTTCCATTTTGTCTTCCAAACTAGCCTTGGCCGTCAGCAAAATTATGGGGATATGGCTGGTTTTTTCGTCCTGCTTTAATGTTTTACAAACTGCATACCCATCTTTTTTGGGCATCATAACATCGCTAATAATCAAATCGGGAATATGTTCCTGTGCCATTTCAATACCCTGTTCGCCATCTTGTGCCTGTAAAATTTGATATTCGTCATGAAAAACATCTTTCAAATAGTTCATCACGTCCATATTATCCTCTACCAAGAGCACTATGGGTTTTGACGGGCCAACCTCAAAATCATCAAACGGTAAATCGATTTCAGTTAGGACGCTGATTATCGCTTCCTGTCCTTTATTAAATATGGGTGCCGTCGCAAAAACTTCTTCTACTTTAAAGTATTCCTTCCCTATCGGCAACTCGATTGTAATATCGGTACCGATTCCAACTCGGCTAATGACCTTAATCATGCCCTTGTGCAGGTCCACCAATTCTTTGGTTAGGGCTAAGCCGATGCCCGTGCCGTCATATCCATTTTCTTCGTCATTTGTGCTTTGATAAAAACGATTGAAGATTTGGGCGATGTCCTTTTCCGGAATACCCACTCCCGTATCACTTACGGTAAGTGTATAGGAACTAGCGCGTTCATTGGTCTTATTTGCAATTATCAACACCTTAATCGTTCCACCTTGCGGTGTAAATTTAAAAGCGTTCGACAACAGGTTCACCAACATGATTTCTAATTTTTCACGATCCACAAAAACTTTTAAATGATTAGAACAAGTCCTTATTTGTAAATCTATTTCCTTTAGTTCCGCCAAGGAATGAAAGGCCATGGCAACACCTCGGATAATTGGAATTACATCTTCTTCAGCCACCTTGAGCTTGATCCTCCCTGCCTCAAGCTTTGACAAGTCTAATAGCTGGTTTATGAGCTTCAAAAGTATATTGGCATTCTTCTTCATGACCTCCAAATTGTATTTCACTTTTTGGTCATCTGTTTCTGATTGCATGGTTTCGATTGGCCCTAAAATCAAGGTAAGAGGTGTCCTGAACTCATGAGAAATATTGGCGAAGAATTGTGACTTCATTCGATCCACTTCCTGTTCTTTTATGACCAATGCCCTATTTTTTACAGCTTTAAGGCGTTGTTGGTTAAACAATAAAAACAAGATAACAGAAGTTAATACACCACCTGCCAAATAGGTTTTTCTTTTAAAGTCCGCCGTTTGTCTTTGTTCTGTCAACAAAAGAATTTCCTCTTCATTCTTAAGCGTTTCGTATTGGATTTCGAGTTCATCTATCTTTGCCTTGGCTTTAAGGGTATAAATACTATCCTTTAACTTATATGATTGCTCCAAATAAACAAAGGCATCGTTTACATTACCCAAACTTCTTGCCGATTGGGCCAATAATTTATACCCTACTCGGTGTTGGTTTAAATCGACGCCATCTGAAATAGCAATGGCCTTCATTGCAAATTTTTTTGCTTGCAAGAAATTTTCCATAATAAAATAAGTCTCACTAATGTCATTCAAAGTATGAGCTATACTACGTTTTTTAGCAAGCTCTTTTTTAATTTCTAAAGCAGCAAAAAGGTAGGTTAGGGAATCTGAAAAATTTCCTTGACTCCTTAACGTAGACCCAATATTGCCCATTAAAACGGCCTCATCGAATCTCCAATTAAGTTCCTTGGCAGTAGATAGTGCTTCACTATAGTATTTTAAAGCCTTGTCATACATACCCATTTTCTGGTTTGCGACTCCCAAGTTTAATAAACTGTTCTCAACCCTTACCTTATCGTCAATTTTTAAAGCCAAGGTCAGTGATTTTAAAAAATAATCATTGGCTGTCTGCAATTTTGAATTCAGAAGATAGATATTTCCAATATTTGTGTATACTACAGACAATCCTTTATAATCATGAAGTGATTCCCTTATCTCAAGTGCCTTAAAATAATAGGTCAAAGCCTCGTCATATTTGGCCAATCGATAATTTAAAACCCCAAAATAAAGAAAACATGATGCCATGCCTTTCTTTTGGCCCAAATCTGTATAGATAGCCAAGGAACGGTTAATATATTCCATTGCTTTTGGGAAATTGTTTTCTTGTATATGATAATTACTCGTTACCATATATCCCAAAGCAATGAGAGATTGGTCATTAATTACTTTTGCCATTGCCATGCCTTGCTCAAAATGGGTCAAGGCCTTGGTTTTTTCACCTTTATCATATATTAATCTGCCTAACTCATAGAAACTGCGTATCTGCCCTTCTTTGTAATCTAATTCCCGCGCCAATGCGTTTGCTTGCATGGCAAACACATTGGCCTTTTCATCGCTCAAATAATCATATTGTTCTGCAAGCGCAAGAAATATATCCACTTTAGTGTTATCCCTAGATGTTTTTAGTATGGAAGTAAGGCTATCAATCTTCTGTTGCTGGGCAAATGCACTAAAACTAATAAGCAACAACAGAATTATTGGACAGCGCATGGTATATGGTTGTAAATTAATCACTTAATTAATTTACAATAAAAATTAACAGTATACCCTATTTCTCATCCTTAAGGTATAAAATGCAGATACAACCGCATACTTCAAAGGTTTGTATAAGACTTAAAACTAATGAAAACAATGAAATCTACTTACTCTCCGTGTTATCCCCATCCGAAAATTGAACTAATTGGAACACCAAAAAATGATTTAAATATTAATTTATATTAATACCCCTATTATTTAGCAGGTATAAATACTTATATATATGAATTATTGCCATATCTTATTAAATAAAAAGGGGTCAATTGTTATAAATCAATAATAAATAGCCCAACACCCCATAAATATATTTCTTTGCACATTGCAATTGGGCTTAATTATCATTATCACAATTTAAGCACCACAAAAATCGATTTTTGAATATAATTTACCATATTATACTAAACGTTAATTAATTTATTTCATTTGTGCGAATTGATTGATTATTATTCAAATAATATGATATTTTTGAAGAAATGCCATAATACCAAAAAGGCGCTATATCAAGCCTAAACTGAAGAAAAGGAAATAATTGGCTCCTTATCCAGTACCAATAATAAATAATAAAATTATCTGATGACACTGAAGAAGCAAGGATTATATCTACCAGAATTTGAACATGACAACTGTGGGGCTGGATTTATTTGCAGTCTTAAAGGAAACAAATCAAACGACATTATACATAAGGCTCTGGAGATTCTTGAGCGCTTAGAACACAGGGGAGCCGTAAGTGCAGACGGAAAAACTGGGGATGGAGCAGGTATTTTAATTGATATTCCACATGATTTTTTTCAAGCTGTTTGTAGTTTTGAATTACCCAAAGTAGGTGATTATGCTGTTGGAAATATATTTTTTCCAAGAAAAGAAAATCAACGAAATTTCTGTATATCAGTATTTGAAGAAAATATAAAAAAGCAGGGTTTAAAACTACTAGGTTGGCGCGATGTCCCTGTTAATCGTTCGATTCCTGGCAGAATAGCCGCAGAAACCGAACCGTTTGTCAAACAAATATTTGTCGCAAAAGAAAATCCTGAACAAGATTATTTTCATTTTAACCTAAAACTTTTTATAGCAAGAAAGGTTACGGAACATACGATAATTAAATCTAAATTATCTGAAAGCAAATTTTTCTATGTACCTAGTCTGTCTACAAAAATAATTATTTTCAAGGGTTTATTGATGCCGTTGGATATCAGCCTTTATTATTCAGATTTAATGGATTCTAGAGTTGTAACTAGATTAGCATTAGTACATCAAAGGTTCTCTACAAATACATTTCCTACTTGGGATTTGGCCCAACCTTTTAGGTATATGTGTCACAATGGTGAAATAAATACTCTTAGAGGAAATGTAACACGTATGTTCTCTAGAGAAGAATTGTTAGAGAACGAAATGTTCGGTGATGAAATTAAAAACATTCTACCGATAATACTACCTGGTAAATCAGATTCTGCAACTATGGATATGGTGGTAGAATTATTATTAATGACTGGTAGATCTTTACCTGAGGTGATGATGATTCTAGTTCCTGAAGCTTGGGAAAAAAATGCAGAAATGTCTGATGCCAAAAGAGCATTCTATGAGTATCATTCTTGCATGATGGAACCTTGGGACGGACCTGCATCAATACCATTTACAGACGGAAACTTTATTGGAGCTGTATTGGATAGAAACGGACTTAGACCTTCACGATATACTGTTACTAAAGATGATTATGTTGTTATGTCTTCAGAAACAGGCGTGGTTGACATTACCCCTGAGAATGTAGAATTTCACGGAAGATTACAACCAGGAAAAATGTTCTTGGTTAATATGGAAGAGGGTAGAATTATTAACGATGAAGAAATAAAGGAGAAAATAGCAAAACAACACCCTTATACTAAATGGTTAAAAGATAATCTTGTTCATTTAAAAGATATACCATATAATGACTGCCCATTATTTCTTGGTGAAGAGACATTAGAAAAAAGAAAATCTGTTTTTGGATATACCCTTGAAGATATAAACACCATTGTACTTCCAATGGCAAAAGCTGGCAAAGAACCAATTGGTTCTATGGGATCAGATACTCCTATTGCCGTGCTATCGCAAAGACCTCAATTAATATACAATTACTTTAAGCAATTATTCGCACAGGTCACTAACCCACCTTTAGATGGTATTCGTGAAGAACTGATTACCGACATTAGCTTAACATTAGGTAGTGACTATAATATTTTTGAATTTTCAGAATTACATTGTAGAAAATTGAAAATTCAAAATCCTGTTATCTCTAAAGAAGATTTAGATAAAATTAAAAATTACGATGTAAGTCCAGATTATAAAGTGGTTTCCATTCCAATATTATATCCTATTAAACAAGGGCATAATGGTTTAGAAGATGCTCTCCAAGCTGTTTTAAATCAAGCATCAAAAGCTGTTGACGAAGGTACGAATATCATTATATTATCCGATAGAAGCATAAGTGAAGAAATGGCTCCGATACCAGCATTATTGGCATGTTCGTTTGTAAACAGTGGTTTACAAAAACTAGGTAAAAGATCTAAATTAAGTGTAATTATCGAATCTGCTGAACCTAGAGAGGTACATCATTTTGCGCTACTTTTTGGGTTTGGGGCAAGTGCAATAAACCCTTATTTGGTAAATGAAATAATTGCCGAGCAGATTGAAGAACATGATATTACGGATATAACTTTTGATGAAGCCATTAAAAACTACAATAAAGCAGTTGGAAAAGGTATTTTAAAAGTGATGAACAAAATCGGTATTTCCACACTTAACTCATACCGTGGATCTCAACTTTTTGAATGTATTGGTATTAATACTAAAGTTGTTGATAAATACTTCCCTAATACACCAACACGTATACAAGGTATTGGTTTGTATCAAATAGAAAAGGAAATTGCATTACGCCATCATAAAACATTTAGTAAAAAAGACATAGCCGGTAATCTAGATTTAGAAATAGGTGGAGAATATAGATGGAGAAGGGATGGAGAAAAACACATGTTTAATCCTTTATCTATTGCTAAACTTCAAAAAGCAGTTCGTAACAACGAACCAAATACTTATAAAGAGTACTCAAAAATGGTTAATGAGCAGTCTCATAATTTAATGACCATTAGAGGTCTATTTGAGTTCTCTAACTATGACCCTATTCCATTAGAAGATGTTGAACCATGGACAGAAATTGTAAAAAGATTTAAAACTGGCGCAATGTCTTATGGATCTATTAGTCAAGAAGCACATGAAAACTTGGCGATTGCTATGAACAGAATTGGAGGTAAAAGTAATTCAGGTGAAGGTGGCGAAGATGCCAATAGATTCTATAAAAATTCAACTGGTGATTGGAGAAACAGTGCCATCAAACAAGTAGCATCTGGTAGATTTGGAGTTACCTCAAATTATCTAACTAACGCAAAAGAAATTCAGATTAAAATGGCACAAGGTGCCAAGCCAGGTGAAGGTGGTCAATTACCTGGACCAAAAGTAAATCCAGAGATAGCAAAGACCCGAAATTCTACACCATATGTAGGATTAATTTCTCCACCACCACATCATGACATTTATTCTATCGAAGATTTATCTCAACTTATTTATGATTTAAAATCAGCAAATAGAAAAGCTAGGATAAATGTAAAATTAGTTTCTGAAGTAGGAGTTGGTACTGTTGCTGCAGGTGTAGCTAAAGCTAAGGCCGATGTTATTTTAGTTTCTGGATTTGATGGTGGTACAGGTGCGACTCCCTTGACCTCTCAGAAACATGCAGGTCTACCTTGGGAATTAGGTATTGCCGAAGCGCAACAAACACTTGTTCTTAATGATTTAAGAAATAGAATTGTTTTAGAATGTGACGGTCAGTTAAAAACAGGTAGAGATGTTGCTATTGCTTGTCTATTAGGTGCTGAAGAATTTGGTTTTGCAACAGCACCATTAGTAGCGTCTGGTTGTATTATGATGCGTGTTTGTCATTTGAATACTTGCCCTGTCGGTATTGCCACACAGAATCCTGAACTTAGAAAGAAATTTAAAGGAAAACCAGAACACGTAGTCAACTACATGTATTTTGTAGCACAAGAATTACGTGAAATAATGGCACAATTGGGATTCAAAACTATTAATGAAATGGTAGGTCAGGTTCAAAAATTGGATCGCAAAAAAGCTATAGATCATTATAAATCTGCCGGTATAGATTTAACACCTATTCTACATCAGGTCGATGTGCCTATCGGTACAAAATTCTATAATACCGAAAAGCAAAAACATGATATCTATAAATCGATTGAGTTTGATATTATAGCTAAAGCAAATCCTTCGTTATTTAGGAAAGAGAAATTAATATTAGATTATCCAATTTGTAATACAGATCGTGCCGTCGGCGCAATTATAAGTAATGAAATTTCAAAAACTTATGGCGCTGAAGGATTACCTATCAATACACTGCGCCTTAATTTTACAGGTTCTGCAGGCCAAAGTTTCGGTGCATTTGCAACAAGAGGACTTACTATGGTTGTGAATGGGAATACAAACGATTATTTAGGGAAAGGGCTTTCAGGAGCAAAACTTGTTATCAAAGTACCAGAAAAATCAACAATAATCCCCGAAGATAATGTTATCACAGGTAACGTAACCCTTTATGGTGCTACCGCAGGTAGAGTATATATAAACGGTAAAGCCGGAGAACGTTTTTGTGTTCGTAATTCAGGTGCTAAAGCTGTTGTAGAAGGTATTGGAGATCATGGTTGTGAATATATGACCGGTGGCGTTGCCGTAATACTCGGAGAAGTTGGAAGAAATTTTGGAGCAGGAATGAGTGGTGGTATCGCCTTTGTTCTTGATGAAAATAAAACGTTTAAAAAACGATGTAGCCTTGAAGGATTAAATCTATTAGAAGTAAAAGAAGATAATGATATTAAACAATTAAAAGATTTAATTGAAAGTCACTACAACTCAACCTCAAGTCCATTAGCTCAACGTATTTTAGAAAATTGGGAATCCTATTTACCTAAATTCATTAAGGTCTTACCTGAAGAATACAGACAAGCTTTAAAAAGATTAGAAGAAGAAAATTTACAAACTATTTAAAATCGGAATATGGGAAAGATAACAGGATTTTTGGAATTCGATAGAAAAATTGAAGCATACGAACCGGTTGAAGAACGTTTAAAAAATTATAAAGAATTTACCGTACCGTTACCTGAAAAGGAATTGAAAGAACAAGGCGCACGATGCATGGATTGTGGAATTCCATTTTGCCATAGCGGTTGTCCATTAGGAAATTTAATTCCTGATTTTAATGATGCAGTTTATCGCAATAAATGGGAAAAAGCTAGTGAGATATTACATTCAACTAATAACTTTCCAGAATTCACAGGAAGACTATGTCCAGCACCTTGTGAAGAAGCATGTGTTTTAGGTATAAATGAAGACCCAGTAAGCATTGAGAATATTGAAAAAAATATAGTTGAAACTGCTTTTAAAAAAGGCTGGATAACTGCTGAGCTACCTTTAATTAAAACTGGTAAGAAAATTGCCGTTGTTGGATCCGGACCAGCTGGACTAGCAGCTGCACAACAATTAAATAGAGCAGGACATGATGTAACCGTTTTTGAACGTGATGAAAAACCAGGTGGATTAATGCGCTATGGTATTCCAGATTTCAAAATGGAGAAAAATGTTATCGATAGGCGATTAAATGTACTTAAGGAAGAAGGTATTATATTTAAATGTGGAGTGCATATCGGAATAGATATAAAAGCCGATACATTAAAAGAAGACTTTGATGCTATTGTTTTAACAGGAGGGGCAACTATAAGAAGAAATTTACCTATTGAAGGTTCTGATCTGAAAGGAGTAGTTCAAGCCATGGACTTTTTAGGGCAAAATAACAGACGAGTTGATGGTGTAAAAGATTTAGGTAAAGAAATAATAGCCACTGATAAAAATGTTATTGTAATTGGGGGTGGTGATACTGGGTCAGATTGTATTGGCACATCTTTTCGACATGGAGCAAAATCGGTATCTAATTTTGAAATAATGCCTATGGGTACTGTTGATAGACCAGAGGATCAACCTTGGCCATTTTGGCCTATGAGATTACGTACTAGTTCTTCTCATAAAGAAGGAGCTGAGAGATTTTTCAGTATATCAACTAAAAAATTTATTGGCGATTCTTCCGGTAATTTAAAAGGATTAATTACTTCTGAAATAGAATGGATTAAAATTCCTGGACAACGACCTCAATTAAAAGAAGTTGAAGGCACTGAAAAAGAGTGGAAATGTGATTTAGCATTATTAGCTTTAGGATTCACTGGCTCAGAAGAAACAGTAGCAAAACAACTTGGATTGGAAATGGATGCAAGAACTAACATAAAAGCGTCAGATGCCAATTACCAAACCAATGTCCCTAGTGTATTTGTAGCTGGAGACCAAAGAAGAGGTCAATCACTAATTGTTTGGGCTATTTCTGAAGGAAGACAAGCCGCACACCATGTAGATAAATATTTAATGGGTGAAACCGCACTACCCTTAAAAGGTGAAGGAGATTTACCTAGAGTGTAAATAATTAATTAAAATTTATAAAAAGCCCCAACTAATAATCCAGTTGGGGCTTTTTTCTATCCAATGTTATATAAGGCACTACTATTATAAACCGCTTTTTCACCTTAATTATGTCTACACTCTATTCATTTATAAAAGCTGATAACATGAATAAGTTTTACACAGTAAATTCATATCACTTTTCCTTTTAACTAAAGACTAATGATATTCCTTCCTTGTCTGATAACACCTTCATAGCTAATGGCATCAGATAGTTTTCACTCCAATACAATTACTTCTAAAGTAGTTTTATTAATGATTCTAATATTAATCTTACACTTAATTAAATTTATCATTATCATATAAAGGAAGAAGATTTTCCTGACATTATTGCATAAAAAAAGTCCCTTACATTTCTGTAAGGGA